>ENA-UOWK01000366-UOWK01000366.1-bioreactor-metagenome-genome-assembly--contig:-NODE-366-length-31514-cov-22.818971_pt1 | contig 31514 bp, 28 predicted proteins | sample MGYA00238157_ERZ761612 | MGnify/ENA primary metagenome ERZ761612 (study PRJEB28901, sample SAMN06268035) | bioreactor metagenome | isolation source: Joint BioEnergy Institute, California, USA... | reverse complement strand
CGCGAGCTGCGCGGCAAGAAGGCGAAGATCAAGGAGAAGCGCGACCGCTGAGCGCCTCTTCAGACAGATGCCCCGGGACTTCGGTCCCGGGGCATCTGTCGTTCCCGGGTGTTTCGATGCTCCGTGCGCACCTGATGTGCGACGCTGGATACCGGTCGCCGAACCCCGGCACCGGTGAAGGACAGCATGACCACCGACTCCCCGTCGCCCGCCCTCGACAGCGACGTCCGCGCACGTCCCCGACGCCGGGGACCGTGGCCGTTCATCCGCGACGTGCTCGTGATCCTGCTGGTGGCGATCCTGGTGTCTTTCCTGGTGAAGACCTTCCTCGTCCGGTCGTTCTACATCCCGTCCGGCTCGATGGAGAACACCCTCCTGAAGGGGGACCGCATCCTGGTCGACGAGCTCACACCGCGCTTCGGCAACTACGAGCGCGGCGACGTCGTCGTGTTCAAGGATCCCGGTGGATGGCTTCCCACGACCTATCGCCCCGATGAACCGCCATTGACCGCCGCCGTGGACTGGCTCGGCTCGCTCGTCGGGCTTTCGGCGTCCGACAGCGAGGATCACTTGATCAAACGCGTCATCGGTTTGCCGGGGGATCACGTCGTCTGCTGCAACACGCTCGGTCAGGTGACGGTCAACGACGTCCCGATCGACGAGACGTCCTACGTGGCGCTGAGCCCCTCGCAGTCCGCACCTGATGAGTTCGATTACGACGTGACGGTGCCGGACGGGTCCGTCTGGGTGCTCGGCGACAACCGGGACAACTCGCAGGATTCGCGCTACCAGCAGGATCAACCGGGTCACGGATTCGTCCCCATCGACAACATCGTGGGGCGAGCGTTCCTCATCACCTGGCCGTTCGACCGGTTCGGCACCATCGACTTCCATCACGAGGTCTTCCGCGGGGTCCCGTCGCCATGACGGCCGCCGTCGCCCCGACGTTGACTCTCGAGAGGCGCCTCCTGCGGGAGCACACGCTCGTCATCGCGTGCGACGAAGTGGGTCGGGGTGCGCTGGCCGGCCCGGTCGCGGTGGGGGCGGTGGTCGCGGATGCCGCCTTCAGCCGTCGACGGGTGCCCGAGGGGCTTCGGGACTCGAAGCTCATCGTCGAACCGCGCCGTGCCGGGGTGGCGGAACGGGCGCGCGCGTGGGTACCGGCTCATGCAGTGGGATGGGCGACGGCCGCCGAGGTCGATGAGGTCGGCATCATCCGTGCGCTGGGCCTGGCGGCCGTGCGGGCGATCGACGACCTCGGGTGTCAGGGCGTCGACGTGGAGGACGCGCTCGTGATCCTCGACGGCAATCACGACTACATCACCCCGATCGCGCCCGTCGGGCGAGGAGTCCGCCCCGTCATCAAGGCCGACCGTGATTGCGCATCGGCCTCGGCGGCATCCGTCATCGCGAAGGTCGCGCGCGATGCGTACATGTCCGAGCTCGACGCGGAGGCGCCCGTCTACTGCTGGTCCCGGAACAAGGGGTATGCGAGCGCGGAGCATCGCGCGGCGATCGAGAGCCACGGACTCAGCCCGCACCATCGTGCCTCCTGGTCCATTGCGGCCGCTCCCACACTGTTCTAGGCGTCTCTTCGTCTCAGGTCTGCGGCGCGCCGGCACCGGCCTAGGATGGAGACACCATGGATGACGAAGTCTTCGAGGACTACGACCGCGAACTCGAGCTTGCTCTGTACAAGGAGTACCGCGACGTCGTCGGTCAGTTCCAGTACGTGATCGAGACCGAGCGCAGGTTCTACCTCGCCAACGAGGTCAACGTCGTCCGTCGTGACACCGAGCACGACTTCTACTTCGAGGTCTCGATGAACGACGTCTGGGTGTGGGACATCTACCGGGCGGATCGGTTCGTGAAGTCGGTACGGGTTCTCACGTTCAAGGATGTCAACGTGGAGGAGCTCCAGCGGCGCGACTTCCAGCTCCCGGAGGAGCTGTCGCTCGACGGCTGAGCCTCCTCCCCAAGCGGGATGAGGCGTCCGCCGATCCACTGATCGAGCCGGACGCCGTTTCGTCCGGAGCCTTACCCCGACAGTGGGGGCATGGCAGCGAAAGACGACCTCGGCCGAGCCGGTGAGGACCGTGCCGAGGAGTACCTCCGGTCCCACGGCTACCGCATCCTCGATCGGAACTGGCGGTGTCCGGGCGGAGAGATCGACATCGTCGCGGTGCGCGGTCGTCAGCTCGTCATCGTCGAGGTGAAGACACGACGGGGGGAGTGGTTCGGCCACCCCTTCACCGCAGTGACAGGGAAGAAGCGGGATCGGCTGTGGCGGCTGGGAGCGGCGTGGGCCGTGGCGCACCCGGATGCCGCCCGCGCCCGACGGCTCAGGCTCGATCTCATCGGCATCACGGGACCTGACCCCGGCTCTGCGGTCGTCGAGCATCTGGAGGACCTCCGGTGAGCCTCGGCCGGACCTGGTCCGTCGTCCTCACCGGGCTTGTGGGAGACATCGTCGAGGTGGAGGCCGACTTGTCGAATCAGATCCCGGGATTCTCGATCATCGGGCTGGCGGACAAGGCTCTCGGTGAGGCGCAGCAGCGCGTCCACAACGCGTGCGCCAACAGCGACCTTCCGCTGCCACGGCGCCACGTCACCGTCAATCTGTCGCCGGCCAATCTCCCCAAGCGCGGCTCGGCGATGGACGTCGCCGTCGCGATCGCCGCTGTCGCGACCGAGGCGCCGCTCGACCGACAGTCGCTCCTGGAGACCGTGCACCTCGGCGAGCTCGGGCTCGACGGACGGCTACGCCCGGTGTCCGGGGTCCTGCCCGCTGTAGTCGCGGCCGCGCGGGCGGGGTTCCGGCGCGTCATCGTCCCTCAGGGAAATCTGGCCGAGGCGGAACTCGTCGACGGCATCGACGTCCGCGGTGCGGTCAGCCTCCGCGACGTCGCCCGAGCGCACGGCCTGGACGTCCCCGACGTGGAGGTCGAGCCCGTGGCCGCTATCGACGGCGGGGCGGCGGACGAGCCGCCGGCCCCTGACCTCGCGGAGGTGATCGGGCAGCGCGATGCCGTGGAGGCACTCGTCGTCGCCGCGGCGGGCGGACACCATCTGCTCATGAGCGGGCCGCCCGGCGCGGGCAAGACGATGCTCGCGAAGCGGCTACCGGGTTTGCTCCCCGACCTCGACGACGACACGGCTCTCCAGGTCGCGTCGATCCGCTCGCTCGCGGGACTCCCGGTGACGAGTCTGCAGCGACGTCCGCCGTTCGAGGCGCCGCATCACACCGCTTCCGCGGTTGCGCTCGTCGGCGGCGGCAGCCGCATCCTGCAACCCGGTGCGATCGCCCGCGCCAGCGGCGGCGTCCTGTTCCTCGACGAAGCGGGCGAGTTCAGCGGACATGCACTCGACGCGCTGCGTCAGCCGCTGGAGTCCGGCCGCATGGAGATCCATCGAGCCGGCTTCCGCGCGGTGCTGCCTGCCCGATTCCAGCTCGTGATCGCGACCAATCCCTGCCCGTGCGGGAACTACGGAGTGCCGGGCGGGGCGTGCAGCTGCCCATCTCTCGCCATCCGTCGATACCTCGGTCGACTGTCAGGACCGCTCGTCGACCGCATCGACATCGAGCTGGGCCTGCAGCGGATCTCCGCGACGCAGGGCATCGGAGCCGGAACGACATCGGAGGAGGCCCGCGGTCGTGTCATCGCTGCTCGGGACAGGGCGGGACGGCGGCTGGCGGACACTCCATGGCGCATGAACAGCGAGGTCGAGGGAACGTGGCTCCGATCCGGACCGCTCCGCCCGGACCGATCCATCACCCGCCCCCTCGACGATGCCCTGCACCGAGGATCGATCACGCTGCGAGGGTACGACCGCGTGCTCCGGGTCGCGTGGACTCTCGCGGATCTCGCGGGCAAGGACCGCCCCGACGCCGCGGATGTCGGCGGAGCGCTGTACCTCAAGCGAGGTGCGTCGGCATCATGAAGGACGACAGGAAGACCCAGGAGCAGCGTCTGCGCGGACTCGTTCCCGACGACGTATTCGACGACGAAGACGCCCTCGCGCGCCATCACGCGCATGCCGTCTGGTCCTGCCTCACCGAGCCGGGCGACGGCGTTGCGGGCACGTTGATCAGCGAGATGGGTCCGGTGGGCGCGCTCCGGGTCGCGCGTGAGAGCGGGGGTGCGACGAGTCCATCCCTCGACGCGGGACGCCGCCGGTGGCGTGCTCGCCTGGCGTCCGTCGACGACGCCTTCGATCGGGCTCGACGGGTGCGCGCGAGACTCGTCGTGCCGGGAAGCACCTTGTGGCCCACGGCCGTGGACGATCTCGGCGTCCACGCGCCGCGAGCATTGTGGGTCCGAGGGCATCTCGACGCCCTCGCTCACGATGGCCCGGCGATCGCGTTGGTCGGCGCGCGTGCGGCCACGGGATACGGCGAACACGTCACGGGTGAGCTTGCTCACCGGCTCGCGGAGCGCGGCGTGTCGATCGTCTCCGGTGGGGCGTACGGGATCGATGGGATGGCACACAGGGCCTGCCTCGCGGCCGGTGGCGTGACGATAGCGGTGCTGGCCGGCGGAGTCGATCGCCCCTATCCGGCCGGGCACGCAGAACTCCTCTCCCGCATCGCTGCGGGGCCGGGCGTCATCGTCGCCGAGGTTCCGTGTGGCACGCCACCGACCAAGTGGCGGTTCCTGCAGCGCAACCGCCTGATCGCAGCCCTGAGCGGAGCGACAGTCGTCGTGGAAGCCGGATGGCGGAGCGGATCGTTGAACACCGCGGGTCACGCCGCTGCGCTGGGACGCCCGCTCGGCGCCGTTCCCGGTCCGGTTACGAGCGCGGCGTCAGCAGGCTGTCACCGGCTGCTGCGCGAGTATGACGCTCGGTGCGTCACGTCCTCCGACGATGCGTGCGAACTCATCGGAGCGGGAGGCACGGTGCCGGAAACCCCGGCCGGTCGGACGGATGACCGCACGCGGGTTCTCGACGCCCTGAGCGTGCGCAGCCCCCGTTCTCCGGATGATGTCGGCCTTCGGGCCGGGTTCGGCGCTGACGAGGTCAGAGGCCTGCTCGCGCTCCTCGAGCTCGACGGCCGGGCCCGGCGTGGTCCGGAAGGGTGGTCCCGCACGCCGTCCGCGTCTTGAGGGCGTTCCACCCCGCGAGCGGCACGCCTGGGCGCGTCCGTGTGGTCGGCGCGGCATGCTGGTCCGGTGCGTTTGTCATCGGCGGTGCGGCTCTACATCGAGCACGTCGAACGCGTGCGCCGGCTGTCTTCCGCCACGGTGCGCGCGTACCGTTCCGATCTCTCCGATCTCACGGCCTCCCTGGGAGATCCGGAGCTCGCCGATATCGATGTCGAGCATCTCCGCGAATGGCTGTGGGAAGCGACTCAGCGCGGCGTGGCCCGCACGAGTCTCGCCCGGCGAACGGCCTCGGTACGGGGCTTCTTCGCGTGGGTGACAGGAGAGGGCATGCGCCCGGACGATCCCAGCCTCCGCCTCGTCACGCCCAAACGGGGACGCACTCTCCCTGCGGTCGCCTCCTCGCAGTCGCTGACCCAGCTGCTCGATGACACTCGGGAGGCGGCGGAAGAAAGCGGCGATCCACTGGCGCTCCGTGACGCTGCGCTCCTCGAGATCCTTTACGGCGCCGCGTTGCGCGTATCCGAGGCGTGCGGACTCGATGTCGTCTCCCTCGACCGGTCCTCGGCGACCGTGCGCGTGTTGGGCAAGGGCGGCAAGGAGCGCGTCGTGCCGTATGGTTCACCGGCGCAACGAGCGCTCGAGGCGTGGATCGTCCGCGGGCGACCTGCTCTCCTGTCCGACCCTGCTGCGCCCGCACTCTTCCTCGGTGCCAGAGGTGGCCGACTCGGCGTGCGGACCGCGTACGACGTCGTCCGACGCACCGTCGGCCCCGTCGTGGGTGCGGATGCCGTCGGGCCACACGCGCTGCGACACTCGGCCGCCACGCATCTCCTGGACGGCGGGGCCGATCTTCGCGCCGTGCAGGAGCTGCTCGGGCACGCGAGTCTCGGGACGACCCAGATCTACACGCACGTATCGACGGAGCGCCTCGCAGCCGCCTACCGGCTCGCGCATCCGCGGGCCTGATCGCGGCGACGCTCAGCAGCACGGCAGGAGTACTGCGCGCGGAACCCGGCCGAGGAGGAGCAGCGGGTTCACGTATCGACCGTCGCGGCGGACTCCGACGTGCAGAGAACCGGGAAGGGCGTGACCGCCTTCGGAAATCGTGCCGATGCGATCCCCGGCTGCGACGACCTCGCCGACCGAGACGCTCGGGTCGATCGGCTCGACGCTCGTCACCCATCCGCCGCCGTGGTCGATCGACACCACCCCGCGGTCGACGACCGTCCCCGCGAAGGCGACCACCCCATCGGCGGGGGCCAGGATCGGACCGTCGACCGGGCCGATGTCGATCCCGCGGTGCCCCGCAGCGTAGTCGTGCTCAGGGGCATCGAACGGCACGAGCACACTCGCGCCCAGAGCCGGGAGCGACCAGTCCGGCATGCCGTCATCGCCCGCACCGGCACTCGGCGGGGCCCCGACGGCCAAGACGACGGTGATGGTGGCGGCGAGGAGGCTGAGTCGCGGCATCCGTCGATCATGCCGGGATGGGGTCGCGTGCGAATCAACCGTCGCGCGACGGGGGAGGGATGCCGCGGGCGGTGCGCGGGGGAGGAGCCCCCGTTCTTGCTATGCTGGTGGAGCACCTCGCTCGTCGGGGTGACTACGCGTGCCCACAGCGGCTCGATCAGACTCCGTCGATCGACGACGCGGCATCCCACCCAATGGTCTCCTCCCGGAGCGGGTGCGTGTCGGGCACCAGGCTCGCCGCGACCATCGGTCCGGCGCGATCAACCACAGAGAACAGGAGAACGGCCATGGCCGTCGTCACCATTCGCCAGCTGCTCGACAGCGGCGTCCACTTCGGACACCAGACCCGCCGGTGGAACCCGAAGGTCAAGCGCTTCATCCTCACCGAGCGCAGCGGCATCCACATCATCGACCTGCAGCAGTCGCTCGGCTACATCGACAAGGCGTACGAGTACGTCCGCGAGACCGTTGCCCACGGCGGCACCGTCCTCTTCGTCGGCACCAAGAAGCAGGCGCAGGAGATCATCGCCGAGCAGGCCACCCGCGTCGGCCAGCCCTTCGTGAACCAGCGCTGGCTCGGTGGCCTTCTCACGAACTTCTCCACGGTCTCCAAGCGTCTCGCACGCATGAAGGAGCTCGAGGAGCTCGACTTCGAGAACCCCTCCGAGAGCGGCTTCACCAAGAAGGAGCTGCTCCTCAAGAAGCGCGAGCTCGACAAGCTGCACAAGTCGCTCGGTGGTATCCGCAACCTGCAGAAGACCCCGTCGGCCATCTGGGTCGTCGACGCCAAGCGCGAGCACCTCGCCATCGACGAGGCCAAGAAGCTCGGCATCCCCGTCATCGGCATTCTCGACACGAACGCCGACCCGGACGAGTTCCAGTTCCCGATCCCGGGTAACGACGACGCGATCCGTTCGGTCAGCCTGCTGACGCGCATCATCGCCGACGCTGCCGCCGAGGGCCTCATCCAGCGCCACAACCCGACCGACGAGTCGGCTGAGGCCGAGCCCCTGGCGGACTGGGAGCGCGAGCTGCTCGAGTCCGCTCCGGCCGAGCAGACCGAAGCGCCCGCCGCAGAGGCTCCCGCCGAGGAGGCTGCCGAGGCTCCGGCCGAGGACACCACCGAGGCTCCCGCCGAGGCCAAGTCCGCCGAGTGATCCTCCCGTCGGCGCCCCGCCACCCGCGGGGCGCCGACGTCCGGAAACAACCACCCACACACTGAGGAGCCGCCACCCATGGCAAACTTCACCATCGCCGACATCAAGGCGCTGCGCGAGCAGCTCGGCACGGGAATGGTCGACACGAAGAAGGCGCTCGAGGAGGCCGAGGGCGACCTCGAGAAGGCCGTCGAGATCCTCCGCCTCAAGGGCGCGAAGGGCAACGCGAAGCGTGCCGACCGCTCCACGAGCGAGGGCCTGATCGCCGCGCGCGAGCAGGACGGCAAGGTCACGCTCATCGAGCTGAACACCGAGACCGACTTCGTCGCGAAGAACGAGCGGTTCATCGCACTGTCCGAGAAGGTCCTCGACGCCGCTGCCGCAGCCGGCGCCGACTCCGCCGAGGCTGCCCTGGCGGCTGACGCCGGTGGCAAGACGGTCGCCGACTTGATCTCCGACGAGGCCGCCATCATCGGCGAGAAGGTCGAGCTGCGCCGCGTTCGCACCCTCTCCGGAGACGCCTTCCAGGTCTACCTGCACAAGACCAGCAAGGACCTGCCCCCGCAGGTCGGCGTGGTCGTCGCCTACTCGGGTGACGACGCCGAGACCGCTCGCTCGATCGCGCAGCACATCTCGTTCGCGAACCCGACGTACCTGTCGCGCGACGAGGTGCCCGAGGCGGATGTCGAGAAGGAGCGCGAGATCGTCACCGAGATCTCCCGCAACGAGGGCAAGCCCGAGGCCGCCCTTCCGAAGATCGTCGAGGGCCGCGTGAACGCGTTCTTCAAGCAGGTCGCCCTGCTCGACCAGGACTACGCGAAGGACAACAAGCTGTCCGTCGCCAAGGTCGCGGCCGACGCCGGGATCACGATCACCGGCTTCGCCCGCTTCAAGGTCGGCGCGTAAGCAGATGGACGAGGGGTTCGCATCGAAAGATGCGAACCCCTTTTCCATGCCGTTCGATAGTCTCCCCCTAGACGAGAGGATCACCGCGTGATCGATGAGAACACCGGACGCCGTCGCGTCCTTCTGAAACTGTCCGGCGAAGCCTTCGGCGCAGGCCAGCTCGGCGTCAATCCCGATGTGGTCGGCGCGATCGCCCGCGAGATCGCCGAGGCGGTCGACCGGGTCGAGGTGGCAATCGTCGTCGGCGGCGGGAACTTCTTCCGCGGAGCGGAGCTGAGTCAGCGCGGCATGGACCGCGGCCGCGCCGACTACATGGGCATGCTCGGAACGGTGATGAACGCGCTCGCCCTGCAGGACTTCCTCGAGCAGGCCGGTGCCGCGACGCGCGTGCAGTCGGCGATCTCGATGACGCAGGTCGCCGAGCCCTACATTCCGCGTCGCGCTGAACGCCACCTCGAGAAGGGGCGTGTCGTCATCTTCGGCGCCGGCGCGGGTCTTCCGTACTTCTCGACCGATACGGTCGCCGCGCAGCGCGCGCTGGAGATCGGTGCGGTCGAGGTTCTCGTGGCCAAGAACGGTGTGGACGGCGTCTACACGGCTGATCCGAAGACGGATGCCTCGGCCCAGAAGCTCGATGCCATCACCTACCGCGACGCGTTGCAGCGCGGGCTCAAGGTCGTCGACTCGACGGCGTTCAGCCTCTGCATGGACAACGGTATGGACATGCGCGTGTTCGGCATGGAGCCTGCGGGCAACGTCACCCGCGCGCTCCTCGGCGAATCGATCGGCACGCTCGTCAGCGTCTGAGGTCCACCCCGGCCGCCGACTAGACTCAACAGGACGTACCGACGAATGGAGAGACCGTGATCGCCGAGACCCTGGCCGACACGAAGACCCGCATGGACCGCGCCGTCGAGGCTGCGAAAGAGGACTTCTCGACCGTCCGCACGGGACGCGCGAATCCGCAGCTGTTCCAGAAGGTCATGGTCGAGTACTACGGCACCCCGACGCCGCTCGCTCAGTTGGCCTCGCTCAACGCCCTCGAGGCTCGCACACTCGTCATCACGCCGTACGACAAGTCGGCGCTGAAGAGCATCGAGCACGCCATCCGCGACATGCCGAACCTCGGCGCCAACCCGTCCAACGACGGCAACGTCATCCGTGTGACCATGCCGGAGCTGACGGCGGACCGCCGCAAGGAGTACGTCAAGCTCGTCAAGAGCAAGGCGGAGGATGCCAAGGTGCAGGTGCGTGGCATCCGTCGCAAGGCGAAGGACGAACTCGACGCGCTCAAGGGTGAAGTGAGCGACGACGATCTCGCGCGTGCGGAGAAGGAGCTCGACGCGGTGACCAAGACGCACGTCGACCTGATCGACGAGGCGTTGAAGCGCAAAGAGGCAGAGCTCCTCGAGGTCTGATATCGCCATGTCCGGAGACGCATCGGGGGACGCGACCGGGTCGGATACGTCCTCGAGTCGGTCCGATCTGCGTCGTGCAGGGGGGCCGGCCGGCGACCCATCGTCGTTCCAGGCGCATGTGAAAGCTGCGCGCACGGAGTTCGAGAGCCAGTTCGAACGAGCCCGCGTCGAGTTCGAAGAGGCGAACGAGCGCTTGAACGCCCGTTCGGGTCGCAATCTGATCATGGCGACGCTCATCGGTCTCGCGATCGGCGCCGTCGTCCTCGGCTCCCTCCTCTTCTGGAAGTGGGCGTTCATCGCCTTCGCGGTCCCTCTGTGTCTCATGGGAGCGTTCGAGTTCGCACGTGCGTTGCAGGCCGCGGGGCGGCGCATCGATCTGACCGCCCAGTTCGCCGCCGGCGCCGCCATGCTCGGAGCCGCATTCGTCGGTTACCTCACGCACTGGTTCGTGATCTTCGCCGCCGTGGTCCTCGTCGTCGTGTGGCGCCTGGTGGCTCAGATGGCGGCGGGCGACGGCCGCAAGTACGGCGACGTGGTGAACGATGTCCTCGCCGGTGCGCTCATCCAGCTGTACGTCGTGTTCCACGGCAGTCTCGCTCTGGTCCTGCTCCGACAGGACCACGGAGAACTCTGGCTGCTGGCCGTGCTGATCATCGCCGTCTCGGTGGACACGGGTGCGTATGCGAGCGGGGTGGCGATCGGACGGCATCCGATGGCTCCCCGTATCAGTCCCAACAAGACGTGGGAAGGATTCGCGGGCGCCGTCGTCGCCAGCCTCGTCGCCGGCGGGCTGCTCGGGGTGCTGATGCTCCAGATCCCGTTGTGGGCCGGTCTCGCTCTCGGTGTCGCCGTTCTGGTGTCGGCGACGGTGGGCGACCTCGGCGAATCCCTGATCAAACGCGACCTCGGCATCAAGGACATGAGTTCGTTCCTGCCCGGGCATGGGGGCGTGCTCGACCGACTCGACTCGATTCTGCCCTCCCTCGTCCCCGGCCTCGCCCTGTACATCCTCCTGAATCCCCTGAGCGCACTGTCATGACCGAACTGATCTCCTCCGCCGCCTTCCCTACGACCTCCGGACGTCGGAAGGGATACGAACCTGCAGCCGTGGACGAGTTCCTCTCGAGTGCGCGCTCTGCGTTCGAAGACGACGCGGTGACGCTGACCTCCGACGACGTCCGCGCCGCGGCCTTCCCGCTGATCCGGCGCGGCTACGCCGTCGACGCCGTCGACGCCGCCCTGGCCCGGATCGAAGACGCTTTCGCGCAGCGTGAACGGGCCGCCGCGATGTCCCGGCGTGGTGCGCGCGCCTGGGTGGGCGCCTCCCGGGCGCTCGCGCAGGAGATACTCGATCGCCTTGCGCGCCCTGCGCGGCGTCGCTTCCGTCGGGTGTCGCCGCTGCGCTTCGGGTATCGCGTCGACGAAGTCGACCTCGTCGCCGGTCGGATCGCGCGCTACCTCGAGGCCGGTGAGGGCCTCACGATCGAACAGGTGCGCACGGTGGCCTTCCGCATGCAGCTCGGCGGATACGACGAAGCCCAGGTGGATGCGGTGTTGGACGCCGTCGTTGACGTGATGCAGTCCGTCGGATGATCGCGTGGCGACGGTTCGGATGCCCGGATATGATCGGGGGACTGTGACTTCCGGCAACGAGATCAGCCCGAGGCGCTCCGGCGTCCAGTCGCGAGTCGCGAGTCCATCGCGGCGCGCAGATCCCGTCCGCCGGTGGTCTCGCAAGCGAAGCGTTCTCGCAGCGTTCTCGGTGATGGCGACAGCTGGTTTCGTCGCGGCATCCCTCGTCCCTCTCGTCTCCTTCCCGAGCGAGGCGCAGGCGACCGAACTCGATCCGATGTCGCTCTACGCGACGGCCGTACAGGATGCTCAGCGGTATCACGCGGGCGACGCTCCGGCCGTGGAGCTCGAGCGTGCCAGTGAGTACAGCGTGTACGTGAAACCCACACCCACGCCGCCGCCGACTCCGACGCCTCCTCCGTCACCTGCGAAGAAGCCGTCCTCCGGGTCCTCCTCGAAATCGTCCTCGGGATGGAGCCCGCCGTTCGTCACTCCGAATCCGGGGAGCGCGCAGGCGATCGCCTACGACATGGTGACCGCTCGCGGCTGGGGTGACTCGGAGTTCGCCTGCCTCGTCGCCCTCTGGAAGAAGGAGTCGGGCTGGCGTGTGAACGCGTACAACGCCTCCAGCGGTTCCTACGGCATCGCCCAGGCGACCCCGGGACGGAAAATGGCGTCGGTCGGCTCCGACTGGGAGACGAACCCCGCCACTCAGATCACCTGGGGTCTCGGCTACATCCAGGGCCGGTATGGAACGCCGTGCGGCGCGTGGGGGAAGTCGCAGCGCTCGGGCTGGTACTGATCCGATGCCGAGATCCAATCGTCGTAAGCCCTCCGGAGCCGATCCGTCGTTCGATCGCCTGCTGGCCGGGTGGAAGCGGACCGAACGACGACGCGGCGTGGAATGGACCGTCCAACCGGTCTCGGCTCTGCAAGCGCGGAAGGAGTACGTCTGCCCCGGGTGCGGGCGCACGGTCCTCTCCGGGACGGCGCACGTCGTCGTCTGGCGTGCGGACGGAGTTCTCGGCGACGCTGCGGATCTCGCTGCGCGCCGTCACTGGCACACGGCCTGTTGGCGGATCGCCTGAGCTCAGAGCTCGTTCTGCCGCGGGATCAGCACCTGGCGATAGATGATCAGCACGCTCGCGGCCACCGGGATGGCGATGAGGGCCCCCAGAAGGCCGAGGAGTGATCCGCCCGCCAGCGCGGCGATGACGACGACCGCTCCGGGGACGGAGACGGCCCGACTCATGATGCGGGGCGAGAGGAAGTACGCCTCCACCTGCATGTACACGAGATACCAGATGAGGGCCACCAGCGCAGTCAGCGGGGAGGCGAGGCCGAGGCACGCGATCACGATGATGGCCGAGCCGGTGAGCGTGCCGACGAGCGGGATCAGAGAGAAGAAGAAGGCGATCACCGCGAGCACCGCGGGGAACGGTGCCTTGATGATCGACAGGAAGACCGCGCTCAGGATGCCGTTGATCGCTCCGAGGACGACCTGACCCATGACGTAGTAGCCGACGGAAGCGGTGATCTGTTCCGAGAGGTCGACGAATCGTTCCCGCTTGGATGCCGGGGCGAGCTGATACACCGACCGCTTCAAAGACCTCATCGAGGCCGTGAAGTAGATCGTGAGGATGAGGACGATGATCGTCCCTGTCGCGAAGGCGACGATGCCGGCGCCGAAGGACAGGAGTCCCGTCCCGAGGGACGTGCCGATGTCGGCGAAGTCGAGCCCGTTCCACCAGTCGTTCACGTAGCCCAGGACCATATCCACCTGGAGCAGCGGGAACGTGTGCGAAAGCCAGTCGCTCGCGACGGTGACGGGGTTCCACTGGCCTTCTACCGCGCTCTGAACGAGCTTCTGGGTCTGCTGCACGAGTTTGGCGATCTGGTCCACGAGGACAGGCACCACGATGAGCACGAGAGCCGTCGCGATGGCCAGGAGCCCGGCGAACGTCGCCACGAGAGCTCCCCATCGCGGGAGACCCCTGCGTTCGAAGAAGGAGACCACGGGGTCGAGGCCGAGCGCCAGGAACAGTGCGGTCCCGATGTAGAGGAGCACCGTCGACAGCGTCTCCACCCCGGTCAGGATGAGGATGCCGACGCCCACGCCGAGCGTGGCGACGAGCGCGGTGCGAAACGCATGCTGGATCTTCACGGCAGCCCCTTCCCAGGTCTGCACTCACCCTAGTTCGCTCCCAGGTCCCTCACGGGCAGCGACTCCCTCCCACGCGTTTGCCAGCGCCGTTCGCTAGGCTGGAATGTCGAAGATCTGCCGGTCACCCGTGATGCCGGCTGGAGGAGGGCGGCGGTTCGTGAGATTCGTGTGGGCGATCATCGCCTTCGTACTTGCCACGCTGATGATCGGGGCTGGGGTGGCTCAGCGCACGATCCTCGAGGCACCGACGACGGAGACGGCCAAGATCGCCACCGACGGCTCGGCGCCGTACGTGCTCATCGACGGCTCCGTCCTCGACAGTCACCCCGGATCGCAGACCCTGCGCATCCAAGGGGACGGCCAGGTCTTCGCCGCGTACGGACGGACGCAGGACGTGGCTGCGTGGCTCGCTCCGACGACGTACGAGCACATCACGCTGAACGGTGAAGGCGAGCCGGTCTCGAAGACGGTCGCCGCGTCGGTGACGCCGGAGGAGGATTCGCCGACTGCGTCGCCAGCGGGATCCGATCTGTGGCTCGATGAGTTCCAGCAGGACCGCTCGCTCGCCACGACGCTTCGCCTGCCCGCCGATATGAGTGTCCTCGTCGCTTCGGATGGGACCTCTGCAGCCCCGGCGACGATGAGTGTGAGCTGGCCGACCGGCGCCACCACACCGTGGGCGGGACCGCTTCTCGCCGGCGGCATCCTGATGGCTCTCGTCGGACTCGTCCTCTACATCCTCGCCCTTCGACACGTCCGCCGCTCGCGGGGCCCGCGCCGTAAGGGCCTTCCACTGACAGCCACGCAGCCGATCGATCTCTCAGTGGAGGAAGCGGAGAAGGGCGTGATCACGGCAGCCCCCGCTCGACGTCGACTGACCATCGGCCGGCGCCCCCTGATCGCGGTCTCGGCCATCGTGGTCGGAGGCCTCGCGTTCACCGGCTGCTCGCCGGAGGCGTGGCCGGATCTGCAGCCCGAGAGCACTCCCTCGCCTACCGCGTCGGTGATCGTTCCCGAAGGACAGGGCGCGCCCGCCGTCACGCAGACGCAGGCCGAGCGAATCCTGTCACGGATCGCTGAGCAGGTCGCCGCTGCAGACAAGGCGAACGACGCCAAGGCCGCGGCGGTGCGGTTGACCGGACCGGCGCTCGTGGAGCGTGAGACGAGTTACCGCCTCCGGAAGGAGCTGCCGAAAGCGGAGCCGCTCCCGGCGATCCCGTCCGGGGACATGACAGCGTTCCTGCCCCAGGCCAAGAACGACTGGCCCCGCATGTTCCTCGCAGTGGTCGAGGACGCGGACGGGGTCGGCACGATGATGACGGCCACGCAGGAGAACCCGTGGTCTGAATACAAAGTGGCCTACGTCTCGAGTCTTCGCGCCGATGCCAGCATGAACCTGGCCGCCAAGTACGTCGGAGCCGTAGCGGTGGAACCCAACTCGCCGTTCCTGCTCATGCCGCCGAAGGACCTGGCTGCCGCGTACGCGGACGTCCTGGACAAGGGTGCCAAGAGCGAGTTCGCCGGAATGTTCGACGAGAAGACCGACACCTTCCGCTCGCTCGTGGCGGAGAATCGGGCGACGCTGCTGAAGAACTTCAACGAGACCGGCGAGAAGACCGGACGCGTGTCCTTCAAGGCGGAAGCCGGACCCTCCGATCCGCTGTCCCTGGTCACTCTCGACAGCGGAGCGATCGTCGCGGTCACGGTGACGGAGAACGAAACGATCGTCCCGACCGACGACGATGCCGTCATCAAACTCGGGGACAACGTCGTGGTGAAGGCTCTCTCGGGTGTGTCGCAGTCGAGCACCGGTTTCCGCACGCAGTACACCGACCAGCTGTACTTCTTCGTCCCTGCGCAGGGATCCAACGAGAAGATCCAGCTGCTCGCCTCCCGTTCCAACGTCCTCGACGCCAAGGTGGTTAAGAAAGAGTGAGCACTCCCGCCCCCGGTGCCGTCATGCGCGGTGCCGTCGACCTCTCGTCCCTTCGCAATCGTCCTCCTGCTCAATCCGTCGCGCCGGGACCCTCGGGCGATGGCCAGGCTCCGGCATCCCGTCTCGTCTTCGACGTCACAGATGCGGACTTCGGCCAGGTGCTCGAGCTCTCACGGACCGTTCCGGTCGTCGTCGACCTCTGGGCGGACTGGTGCGGGCCGTGCAAGCAGCTGAGCCCCGTGATCGAGAAGGTCATCACAGAGCTCGGGGGACGCCTGGTCCTCGCCAAGGTCGACGTCGATGCGAACCCGCAGCTCGCGCAGAGCTTCCGTGCGCAGTCGATCCCTCTGGTGGTCGGCCTCGTGGCCGGACAGCCCGTTCAGCTGTTCACCGGTGCGGTGCCGGAGGCGCAGGTCCGCGAGGTCTTCACGCAACTGCTGCAGCTCGCCGCCCAGCACGGGGTCACCGGCGCGGTTCCCGTCGACCCGGCGCCGGAGGACGGCGAACCGCAGGCACCCGCGCTTCCGCCCCTTCACCAGGCCGCCTTCGATGCAATCGAGGCCGGCGACTACACCGCCGCGGCCTCGGCGTACGAGCAGGCTCTGACCGAAAACCCGCGCGATGATGACGCGAAGGCGGGTTTGGCGCAGGTCCACCTGCTCTCCCGGGTCCAGCATCTCGATCTCGGTGAAGCGCGAGCAGCGGCCGCAGCGGCGCCGCACGATATCCGCGCTCAGTTCGACGTCGCGGATCTCGACCTCGCCGGGGGACACGTCGACGACGCGTTCGCCCGGCTGCTCGACCTGTTCGCCGAGCTGCCCTCCGAGGAGCGCGCACCCGTTCGGGAGCGTCTGCTCGAACTCTTCGGCGTCGTCGGCGACGCGGATCCGCGCGTCATCCGTGCCCGAGGCCGCCTCGCGAGCCTGCTCTTCTGACGATCGACGGGGTCCGGGACGCTCCCGGACCCCGTCGATCGGTCAGCCGTCGTGGCGGAGCCAGAGCACGCCGAGCGGGGGCAGGGTCACCTGCGCGGTGCCGTCGGCATCCGTCGTCACGCCGCCGAAGTTCCCGACGCCCGACCCGCCGAACTCCTGTGCGTCGGAGTTGAGGATCTCCGCCCACGCACCGGTCTCGGGGAGCGTGAGGTGCACGTCGTGGCGCGGGGAACCGGCGAAGTTGCAGAGGACGACAACGGTCCCGCCGTCGTCGTCGCGCCGCGCGAACCCGAGCACACTGCTGTCGGGGGAGTGCGGCCACACGCGACTGAACGCCGATCCATCGCTGTCGCGCGCCCACAGGGGCGACTCCGCGCGATAGGTGTGGTTGAGCGCTGACACGAAGTGCTGCAGCTGCTGGTGCGCGGGCTGATCCAGCATCCACCAGTCGAGCCCGCGTCCCTCGGACCACTCGGACATCTGCCCGAATTCCTGGCCCATGAACAGCAGCTGCTTGCCGGGGTGCCCCCACATGTACGCGAGGAACGCTCGCATGTTGGCAAGCTGCTGCCAGTGGTCGCCCGGCATCCGGGTGAACAGCGATCCCTTGCCGTGCACGACCTCGTCGTGGCTGATCGGCAGGACGAAGTTCTCGCTGAAGGCGTAGACGAACGAGAACGAGAGTTCACCCTCGTGGTGAGCTCGGTACAGCGGGTCGCGGCCGATGTAGACGAGCGAGTCGTTCATCCAGCCCATGTTCCACTTGAAGCCGAAGCCGAGACCGCCCTGGCTGGTCGGCGCGGTCACTCCCGGGAAGCTCGTCGACTCCTCGGCGATCATCGCGATGCCGGGGTAGCGCTTGTAGGCCGTGGCGTTGACCTCCTGCAGGAAACGCATCGCCTCGAGGTTCTCGCGGCCGCCGTGGATGTTCGGCTCCCACTGGCCCTCTTCACGGGAGTAGTCGAGGTAGAGCATCGAGGCGACGGCGTCGACCCGCAGCCCGTCGACGTGGAACTCCTCGAACCAGTACAGCGCGTTGGCGACGAGGAAGTTCCGCACCTCGTTGCGGCCGTAGTCGAAGATGTAGGTGCCCCAGTCCCGGTGTTCACCGCGACGCGGGTCGGGGTGCTCGTACAGGGGAGCGCCATCGAAGCGCGCGAGCGCGAAGGCATCTTTCGGGAAGTGACCGGGGACCCAGTCCATGATCACGCCGATACCCGCCTGGTGGAGGCGGTCGATGAGGTACCGGAGCTCATCGGGCGTGCCGAACCGGCTCGTCGGCGCGTAATAGCCGGTGACCTGGTAGCCCCACGACCCACCGAAGGGGTGCTCCGCGAGCGGCAGGAACTCGATGTGCGTGAAACCCTGCGCACCGACGTAGTCGACGAGCTCGTCGGCGGCCTCGCGGTAGCCGAGACCGGGACGCCACGAGCCGAGGTGGAGCTCGTAGGTCGACATCGGCCTATCGTGCACCGACCCGTTCGCACGGTCGGCGAGCCACTCGTCGTCGGACCAGGTGTACTCGCTCTCGGTGACGACGGATGCCGTCGCGGGCGGTACTTCTGCGCGGCGCGCCATCGGGTCGGCCTTCATCACCCACTGCCCGTCGGCGGTGAGGATCTCGAACTTGTACGCGGACCCGACGCCGATCCCCGGAACGAACAGTTCCCAGACGCCGGTGGAACCCAAGGAGCGCATGGCGTGCTGCGTCCCGTCCCAGCCGTTGAGATCTCCGACGACGCGGACGGCGCGTGCGTTGGGGGCCCACACGGCGAAGGACACCCCGCTCAGCGCGTCGTAGTGCCGTACGTGAGCACCGAGCACCTTCCAGAGCTGCTCGTGGCGCCCCTCCCGGATGAGGTGAAGGTCCACCTCGCCGACCGTCGGTAGGTGCCGGTACGGGTCGTCGACGCGGTAGTCGGGAGCACCCTCATAGGTCGCGACGATGTCGTAGGCGGTGGGCTGGGCCGTGGCCTCGCCCTCCCAGACACCCGCACGCACGTGCCGGAGCTCGACACGGGCGCCGTCGGCGAGGACGGCGGTCACCGTCTGGGCGAAGGGGCGGCGAGCGCGGATGACCCACTCGTCGCCCTCCTGGTGGGGGCCGAGCACATCGTGGGGGGCATGGTAGGCGCCGGCACCGACGGCATCCAGGATCGAGTCATCGGGACGGGTCATGAGCGTGCCTTCACGTGGAGGATGTGGACGGGTTCGGCGAACGCGTCGAGACGGACGTAGTTGTGTTCGTTCCAGGTCCACCGTGCGCCCGTGAGCAAGTCCTCGACGTCGTAGTCGTGACCGCGGGGGAGGCCCCAGAGCTCCGAGTCGACATGGACCGTCGTCTCGCGGGTCGAGTGCGGGTCGACGTTCGCGACGACGATGAGAGTGTCGGACTCCCCGTTCGGCGAGAGGGATGCCGGCAGGTTCTTGGCGTAGGCGATGATCGCGTCGTCGTCGGTTCCCAGAAGATGCAGTCCGCGCAACTGCCGGAGCGCGGGGTGCGCACGGCGGATCTCATTGAGACGACGCAGGTACGGTGCGAGCGAATCGCCTGCCGCTTCGGCGGATTCCCAGTCGCGGAACTTGTACTCGTACTTCTCGTTGTCGATGTTCTCTTCGGAGCCGGGGCGCGCCACGTTCTCGTAGAGCTCGTAGCCGGCGTAGACGCCGTAGCTGCCACCGGCCGTCGCGGCCAACGCCGCACGGATGCGGTAGGCCGGGCGACCGCCGAACTGCAGGTACTCGGTGAGGATGTCGGGGGTGTTGACGAAGAGGTTCGGACGCATGAAGTCCGCTGTCTCGTCGGAGATGGACGCGAAGAACTCCTCGAGCTCCGTCTTGGTGTTCCGCCACGTGAAGTACGAGTAGCTCTGTTGGAATCCGCTCTGCGCGAGAGCGCGCATCGGCATCGGGCGCGTGAATGCCTCGGCGAGGAACACGACGTCGGGGTGCTTGGCGTTCACGGTACGGATGAGCCATTCCCAGAACTGCAACGGCTTGGTGTGCGGGTTGTCGACTCGGAAGATGCTCACCCCCTGCCGGATCCAGTGCTCGACGATCCGGAGGACTTCGGCGCGGATGCCCTCCGGGTCGTTGTCGAAGTTCACCGGGTAGATGTCCTGGTACTTCTTCGGGGGGTTCTCGGCGAACGCGATCGACCCGTCCGGAAGGGTGGTGAACCATTCGGGGTGTTCCGTGACCCAGGGATGATCGGGCGCGGCCTGAAGAGCGAGGTCGAGCGCGATCTCGAGCCCGTGAGCTGCCGCGGCGTCGACGAAGGCACGGAAGTCCTCGAGTGTGCCGAGGTCCGGGTGCACGGCATCGTGCCCGCCCGCGGCGGAGCCGATCGCCCAGGGGGAGCCCGGATCGCCCGGACCTGCGTCGAGGGTGTTGTTCGGACCCTTGCGGTTCACTTCGCCGATCGGGTGGATCGGGGGGAGGTAGACGACGTCGAAGCCCATCGCGGCGACGCCGGGAAGACGCTTCGCCGCGGTGCGGAAGGTGCCACTGCGGACGGTACCGTCCGGCATCCTCTCCGCGCCTTCGGAACGCGGGAAGAATTCGTACCAGGCGCCCACCCCCGCCCGCTCGCGCTCGACGAGGAGCGTGTTCTCCTCGTGCAGCGTGTGCAACGAGATCGCGGGCCGGTCGGCGAACGCCCGCGCGATGCCCGGGTCGCGCACGACGGTGAGCGCCGCGGCGTCGTCGACGTTCTCGTCCCGCAGCGTGCGAGCCGCCGCGGTCAGGGCGCCTCGCTCATCGGCGGGGCGCGTCTTCTCCGTGGCGGCGCGGTCGAACAGGCGCGCACCCATCTCGCGCATGAGGATCGGGTCGACCCCCGCAGCGATCTTCACGTCCGCCGCATGCCGCCATGTCGCGTAGTCGTCGCCGAACGTCTCGAAACGGAACTTCCAGATGCCCTGCTCCAAAGGGGCGACGCTCACCCGCCACGTGTCGAAGCCGTCCTCGAGCGGCTCCAGCCGGTGCAACGTCGCGGTACCCGACGGTGAGGTGAGCCGCAGATGGACGCCGATCCGGTCGTGGCCTTCTCGAAAAGCCGCGACGGTGAACGGAACGGCTTCTCCGACGAATGCCGACGGCGCGAACCGGCCGCCGGGAACGCTGGGACGGTGGGACGCGATCGGGATCCGGCCGTTGCGGATGCCGGCATCCTTCCGGGTCGCCTTCGCCGGGCGAAGCGGGATCTCTGCGGAGCTGCGGACGGAAGCGGGGGAGATCTGTGAGGCCACGCTCTGAACCTACCGTCGCGGAGCCGACCCGGAAACGGGCCTGGATCACTCGGCGCGGAACAGGTACATTGACGTCCCCGCCGCGGTGAAGGTCTCTCCCGGGCCGCGCACCGGTGCTTCGGCGCTCGGTCGCTCGTCGACGCTCGACCACAGCGGGACGAAGCGCGACGCCCCGTCGAGAGCGGGAAGCGAGACCTCGATGCCCTCTTCGCGTCCGTGGATGACGAGGAGGGTCCGATTCGGCGCTTCGTGTTCCGGTGTCGACTGCGCGACGTATTGGAGCGTGCGGTGGGACGGGTCCGTCCACTGCTCGACCGACATCGTCCGCCCGGTCTCGTCGTACCAGTCGATGACCGATGCACCCGGCACGGTCATCTCGGCGTGCGCGAAGCGAAGCGGACGGAGGGCCGGGTTCTCTCGTCGGATACGGGTGAGGAGCGCGACATGAGCACGCAGGTCCTCCTGCCAGGGTGCGAGCGACCAGTCGTACCAGGTGAGCGTCGAGTCGTGACAGTACGCGTTGTTGTTGCCCCGCTGAGAACGGGCGATCTCGTCGCCGGCCGTGATCATGGGGACACCGGCCGACAGGAGCAGGGTGCCCATGAGGTTCCGCATCGCGCGTCGACGCGTCGCGAGCACCCTTTCGTCGTCGGTCGGCCCCTCGAAGCCGTGGTTGAACGACCGATTCGTGTCCGCCCCGTCGCGTCCGTGCTCGCCGTTCGCTTCGTTGCGTTTCACGTCGTACGACACCAGGTCATGCAGGGTGAAGCCATCGTGGGCGGTCACGAAGTTGACTCCGGCGAGTGGCCCGCGCTCCGGGCTGAACGTGTTGGCGGAGCCGGCCAGACGCGTGGCGAACCCGCCGATCCCGACCGGGGTGACATCCGCCCTCCGGGCGTAGTCGATGTCGCTCAGCCAGAAGTTCCGGACGCGGTCGCGGTACCGGTCGTTCCATTCGGTCCAGCCGTCTCCGAACGCGCCCGTCTGCCACCCGCCGAGGCCGACGTCCCAGGGCTCCGCGATGAGCTTCACGCCCTCGAGGGCCGGGTCCTCGGCGATGGCGCGCAGGAGGGGGTGGTCGGGGGTGAAGGTGTGCGAGGCATCCCGACCGAGCGTCGGCGCGAGGTCGAAGCGGAACCCGTCGACCTGCACCTCGTTCGCCCAGTAGCGGAGGGAATCGAGGACGAGGCGTGCCGCGGCATCCGTCGAGGTGTCCACCGAGTTGCCGCATCCGGTCACGTCGACGTAGGTGCCGTCGTCGGTCTGCCGGTAGTAGGCGCGGTTGTCGAGCCCACGGAAGCTCGAGCGGGGCTCCCCGAGGCCCTGCTCGGCCGTGTGGTTGTAGACCACGTCGAGGATGACCTCGATCCCGGCCTCGTGAAGGAGCTTCACCATGCCTTTGACCTCGCGGAGGACCGCCCCCGCACCCTCCGCCTGCGCGGCGGCAGTCGCGTACGGGGCATGCGGTGCGAAGAAGCCCACGGAGTTGTAGCCCCAGTAGTTCGTGAGTCCCAGCTGCAACAGGCGCGGTTCGCTCGCGAACGCGTGTATGGGCAGCAGCTCGATCGCCGTCACGCCGAGGCTCCGGTAGTGCTCGATCATGACGGGATGAGCGATTCCGGCGTAGGTGCCGTGGAGGGCCGCCGGAACGTCGGGGTGGCGCTTCGTGAGGCCCTTCACGTGGGCTTCGTAGACGACGGTTCGGTCCAGGGGGGTACGCGGCTTCGCGACGCCACCCCAGTCGAAGTCCTCGTCCACGACCACGGAGCGCCAGGAGTGGATGCCGGGGCTCGCGAGTCCGCGCGCATACGGGTCGACGAGCAGGGTCGCCGGGTTGAACGTCATCCCGGGCCCGTGCGGGCCGTCGACGCGAACGCTGTACGTCGCGCCCGCGCGGAGCTCGGGCGTCGTCGCCTGCCATACGCCGCGGCCCACGGGGTCCAGCGGCAGGGTGTCGACGATCCAGTCCGGGTCGTCGTCGTCGAAGACGACGACCTCGACCGCCGTCGCATTCTCGGACCAGACGCGCAGCGTGCCGACACCGTCGTGCACGCGTACGCCGAGGTCGTCGAGGGCGTCCGAGAGCAGACCCGCCGTGGGGGGCTCGGATGCCGCGGTCGTCGGGTCGGCCGAGGCGGAGATCATGCGTTCTACAGTAGTGAGCAGGCGATGGCCGACTGCGGCGGGCGGAGGATGAGGATGGTCTACCTCGACCACGCGGCATCCACTCCGCTCCGGCCGGAGGCCCGCGACGCGTGGCTGGCCGCCGCGGAACTGACGGGCAATGCCTCATCGGTGCACGGTGCCGGGCAGGCGTTGCGACGCGTTCTGGAGGACGCACGCGAACGGGTGGCCGCGGTCCTCGGCTGCGACCCCATCGAGGTCGTCTTCACCTCCGGCGGTACCGAATCCGTCAATCTGGGCATCAAGGGCTCCTGGTGGGCGCGCGAGCAGGGGCGTCAGGCGATCGTGCTGCCCGACGGCGAGCACCACGCGACCCTCGACACGGTGGAGTGGCTCGCGAGCGCCCAGGGGGCGGACGTGCGATCGGTACGTCTGCGGCTCGACGGCGCCGTCGACCTCGACGCTTTCGTCGAGGCCCTTCCCGGGGCCGCGCTTGCGACGGCACTCGTCGCCAACAACGAGGTCGGATCGGTGTCGGATGTCGCCGGATTGGCGTCCGCGTCGGCGGACGCCGGTGTTCCCCTTCACCTCGACGCCGTGGGCGCGATCGCCCACGTTCCGCTCGACTTCTCCGGCCTCCGAGGAGCGGGGAAGGACGCGGGCGGGCTCGTCGCGCTGAGCGTCGCCGGTCACAAGGTCGGGGCACCGGTCGGAACGGGCGCCCTCGTCGTCTCCCGGTACGCGCGCATGAGCGCCGTGCTCCACGGGGGAGGCCAGCAACGCGGTCTCCGCTCCGGGACTCCTGACGTTCCCGGAGCCGCCGCTCTCGCCGTCGCCCTCGATCTGACGGCAACCGAGCGGGAGGCGGAATCCCGCCGACTCCGCGCGCTGGCGGACCGGCTGGGAGCCGGCATCCGGGCCGTGGTCCCGCAGGCGACCCTGCTGGGCTCAGCGGATCAGCGGCTGCCGGGCCACGTCCACGTCCTGTTCCCCGACGCGCTGGGGGAGACCCTGCTGTTCCTCCTCGATCACGCCGGTGTCCAGGTCTCGACGGGGTCCGCCTGCCAAGCGGGGATCGCGGAACCGAGCCACGTCGTGCTCGCGCTCGGCTACGGCGACCGCGAGGCACGTTCGGTGCTCCGGATCACGCTCGGCCGCTCCACGACTGAGACCGACGTCGATGCGTTCCTCGAGGCGTTGCCGGATGCGCACCGGCGGGCCGCGGCATCCAGCGCCCGTGCGGGATCGCGCTCGTAGACTGGTCGGATGCGCGTACTGGCAGCAATGAGCGGCGGGGTCGATTCGGCGGTAGCCGCGGCCCGAGCCGTCGACGCCGGGCACGACGTCGTCGGAGTGCACCTCGCGCTCTCCCGCGCGGGCGGCACTCTCCGCACCGGGAGCCGCGGGTGCTGCACGATCGAAGATGCGCTCGACGCGCGCCGCGCGGCGGATCTGCTGGGCATCCCGTTCTACGTCTGGGATTTCTCGGAGCGCTTCCGCGACGACGTGATCGACGACTTCGTGAGCGAGTACCGCGCCGGTCGCACTCCCAATCCGTGCATGAGGTGCAACGAGAAGATCAAGTTCGCCGCCCTCTTGGAGCGCGCGCTCGAGCTCGGCTTCGACGCCGTCTGCACCGGTCACTACGCGACGCTCGTCGACGGGCCGCACGGCCGTGAGTTGCACCGTGCGTCGGACGAGGCGAAGGACCAGTCGTACGTCCTCGGCGTGCTCACCGAGGATCAGCTCGCGCACACGTATTTCCCGCTCGGCACGACGCCCTCCAAGGCTGTCGTCCGCGCGGAGGCGGCCGAGCGCGGGCTCACCGTCGCACAGAAGCCCGACAGCCACGACATCTGCTTCATCCCGGACGGCGACACCCGCGGCTGGCTGGCGGAGAGGGTCGGCGCCGAACAGGGCGAGGTGGTCGACCGTGACGGCGCGGTCGTGGGCCGTCACGAGGGGGCGCACGCCTTCACCGTCGGTCAGCGCCGAGGGCTGCAGCTGGGAGTCCCGGCCGCCGACGGCAAGCCTCGGTTCGTCCTCGAGGTGCGACCGGTCTCGAACACGGTCGTCGTCGGTCCCAAGGAAGCTCTCGCGACAGCGGAGATCGCCGGGGAACGGCACAGCTGGGCCGGTCGCGCACCCGACGGCGGGGCGTTCGACTGCCACGTGCAGATTCGAGCTCACGCCGATCCGGTGCCGGCCCGAGCCACGGTCGACGACGGCACGGTGACCGTGATTCCGGAGGCGCCCTTCGACGGCGTCGCGCCCGGCCAGACGGCGGTCCTCTACGACGGGACGAGGGTCATCGGCCAGTTCACGATCGCGCGGACCGTGTCCGCCGTCCCGCAGAACGCCTGAGCTTCCGCTCGCGCTCGACGGACGCGAGCGCCTCGGTCAGATCGGTGCGCGAGAAGCGGAACCCCGCCTCGACCAGCCGCTCCGGTACAACCCATCTGCTCTTCAGGATCAGCTCGGGCTCGGTCCGGAGCGCCCACATGGCGATCTCGAGCATCCACCGCAGCGAAGGGATGCCCACCGGCATCCCGACGACGCTCCGGAGGGAGCGCATGAGCGATCGGTTGTCGGATGCCTCGGGCACGGCGACGTTCACGACTCCCGCGACGTCATCCCGTCGGACCAGGAACCGGATCGATTCGAGGACGTCGTCGATGTGCACCCAACTGAACCGCTGCCGGCCGCGTGTGCGGTACCAGGGCGGGCGATCACCCGTCGGATCGTCGCCGATCCCGCGGTAGCGGCGGTGCGGCGGAACCCAGCCGTCGTGTTGCGGACCGCCGAGGCCGGTCCGGGCGAGGGTGAGCAGCATCCTGGTCGCGGGACCGTCGCCGACGACGATCGCGAGCCGGAGCGCGACGCGCCGCGTCGCCGCGAGCTCTCCCGCGAAGAACGCCTTCTCCCACGCCTTGGCGACGTCGACGGAGAACCCGGCGCCGAGTTCGCCGGTGGATTCGCTGTTGGGCCGGTCCATGGTGTGCCGGTAGATCGTCGCCGTCGACGAGTTGATCCACAACCGCGGGGGGACGGATGCCGCGGCCACCGCAGCGTGCAGCGCTCGCGTCGTCTCGACCCGGGAGGACAGGATCGCGTCGCGGTTCGCATCGGTGTAGCGGCAGTCGACGGACTTCCCTGCGAGGTTCACGAGGAGGTTTGCACCGTCGATCGCCGCCCGGAGCGCGTCCGCATCATCCCAGGTCACGCGGGACGCGCGGCCAACCTCGACGACGTCGTACCCGTCGGCCCGGAGGGCGGCCACGAGGGCCTCTCCGATGAATCCGCCGGCTCCGGCGACCACAGCACGGGGACGATCGGTGCGCATGCCTCGACCGTACCGGTCTGGGGAGGAGGGATGAGCCGGGTAGGTTTCCGACCATGACCACCGCTGACGGGGGACCCCCGGCGTCCGTCTACCGGCGAGCTCTGGGCGACGCGTTCGACGAACTGCCGCCGGTTCTCAGGCGGTACTTCGGGCCGATCCCTCCGGGCCACGTTGGTGTGGGCGAGGGGACGTACGACGCGGTCGGGTCGCGCTATCGCACGCTCGCGTGGCCTCTTCTCCGCTGGTCGGCGCACCACGAGACGCTGTTCCCCGAGAGCGGCGGCCAGGTGCCGTTCGCGGTCGAGAACCGGCCCGCCGAGGACGGGCTCACCGGGTCCCGTCGGTTCGCTTTCCCGGGACGGCTGCGGGTGATGCGCGACTCGATGCGCGCCGACGGCGGCGAGATCGTGCAGCGGCTCGGCCGTCGGGGCGGCCTCGAGGTGCGCCTGCGCCCGAGCGTCGAGAACGGGGGAATGGTGCTGCGTTCGCGGGCGCTCGCCTGGTGGTTCGGGAGCGTGCGCGTCGCGATGCCGCCGGTCGCGCGCGTCGAGGTCCGAGAGGACCCGCACCCCGGCGACAGCGGACGACAGCGTGTGGACGTCCGGCTCCGGATGCCTCTCCTCGGCGAGGTCTTCCGCTACTCCGGATCGTTCGCCTACCGCATCGTCGCGGAGAGCGACACCGCCTCGGGAGTGTCCCCGGCCCTCCCTACACTGTCGATGTGGCTGACGCAGAACTCCCCGCACTGACCCTCGACGAGGCTCGCGCCGCGGCAGAGTACCTCACCGAGAAGATCTTGGGCGCGCGCGAGGCGTACTACGGCGGCGATGTCGGGCTCGTCGACGACGCGACCTACGACGGGTGGATGCACGAGCTCGAGGCCATCGAACGCGCGCACCCCGAGCTGCAGGGCCAGGATTCGCCGACGCAGACGGTCGGAGCCGCGGAGTCCTCCATGTTCGCGCCCGTCGAGCATGCCGAGCGGATGCTGAGTCTCGACAACGTCTTCTCCGCCGAGGAGCTTCGGGAGTGGTGCACGAAGGCCGAAGCGTCGGCGGGCCGGCCAGTGCGCTGGCTGACGGAGCTGAAAATCGACGGCCTCGCCATCTCTCTCCGGTACGAGGACGGCGTCCTCACCTCGGCCGCGACACGCGGGGACGGCCGCATCGGCGAGGACGTGACCGTCAACGCCGTGCGCGTGGCCGGCATCCCCGAGCGGCTGTCGGGGGAGGGGCATCCCGCTCTCGTCGAGGTCCGGGGCGAGGTCTTCATCCCCGTGGCGGCGTTCGAAGAGCTCAACGCGCTGCAGGCGCGGCTGCGAGAGCGCGTCATCGCCGACGCGGCGACGCGGCCCCGGTACGACGAGGAGAAGGCTCAGAAGAGCGCCGCGCGTCGCTTCCCCGCGTTCGCCAATCCGCGTAACGCGGCCAGCGGCGGACTGCGCCAGCAGCTCGACAAGAAGTCCGGTCTCGAGCTCGAGGCCGGGGAGGCCCGTCTCGCCTCGCTCCGGATGTACGTCCACGGGATCGGTGCGTGGCAGGATCCGCCCGTTGCGGCGCAGAGCGAGGTCTACGAGCTGCTCGCGGGCTGGGGCCTTCCCGTGAGCCCCTACCCGCAGACCTTCGATGATGTCGAGGGCGTCCTCGGATTCGTCGCGAAGTACGGCGAGAAGCGTCACTCCGTCGCGCACGAGCTCGACGGCATCGTCGTCAAGGTCGACGAGCTCTCACTGCACGACGAACTGGGGGCGACGAGTCGTGCGCCCCGCTGGGCAATCGCCTACAAGTACCCGCCGGAAGAGGTGCAGACCCGGCTCGTCGACATCATCGTGTCGGTCGGGCGCACCGGGCGGGCCACGCCGTACGCGCAGATGGAGCCGGCGCTCGTCGCCGGGAGCGTCGTTCGGCAGGCCACTCTCCACAACCAGGGCGTCGTCAAGGCCAAGGGCGTGCTGATCGGCGACATGGTCGTGCTGCGGAAGGCGGGTGACGTCATCCCGGAGGTGCTCGGTCCGGTCGCTGAACTGCGCGACGGCACCGAGCGGGCCTTCGTCATGCCGACCGAGTGCCCCGAGTGCGGCTCGACCCTCGCCCCCGCGAAGGAAGGCGACATCGACCTGCGCTGCCCGAACACCCGCGGCTGCCCCGCGCAGGTGCGCGGACGCGTCGAACACATCGGCTCCCGCGGCGCGCTGGACATCGAGGCGCTCGGCGAGGTCACCGCGGCAGCCCTGACGCAGCCGCTCCCGCCCCAGAACCCAGCCCTCGACACCGAGGCGGGACTTTTCGACCTGACGGTCGAGCGACTCGTTCCGATCGAGGTCATCGTCCGGGACTCCGAGACGGGCGAGGCGCGCGTTGACGAGAAGACCGGCGACGTGATCCGGCGCGCTCCCTTCCGCCGCAATCCCACTCCGGCAGAGAAGCGGGAAGGGCTGAGCGGCCCGCAGCCGTCCGCGCAGGCGCTCACCCTCATCGAGGAGCTCGAGAAGGCGAAGACGAAGGACCTCTGGCGGTTCCTCGTCGCGCTCAACATCCGGCACGTCGGTCCGGTCGCAGCCCGTGCGCTGGCACAGTATTTCGGCTCGCTCGACGCCATCCGCGCCGCCTCGCGCGACGAGCTCGCCGCCGTCGACGGCGTTGGCGGGATCATCGCCGACGCACTGCAGGACTGGTTCGCCGTCGACTGGCATGTAGAGATCGTCGACCGCTGGGTCGCAGCCGGGGCGCGCCTGTCGATCCCGGGTCACCCCGGGCCCGGTGCCGCTGCCGCCGCGGGCGGCGTCCTCGAGGGCATCACGGTCGTCGCGACCGGCTCGCTCGAGGGCTACACCCGCGAGGGGGCGCAGGAGGCGATCATGCAGGCGGGCGGGAAGGCGGCATCCAGCGTCTCGAAGAAGACCGACTTCGTCGCTGCCGGCCCCGGCGCGGGATCGAAGCTCGCGAAGGCCGAAGCGCTCGGGCTCCGGATCATCGACGCGGCTCAGTTCCACCTGCTCGTGACCGAGGGGCCGGGCGCCCTAGAAGAGGCTCCCGCCGCGGAGTGAGGCTCAGTCCTTCGGTGCGAGCAGCGCGTCGCGTACCTGGCGGCGCAGCACTTTTCCGATGAGCGAACGCGGCAGATCATCGACCGGTTCTATGCGTCGCGGCACCTTGTACGGGGTCAGTCGCGTCCGAGCGAAGGCGCGGATGTCGTCCACGTCGAGGTCGGTCACACCCGGGGCGGGGATCACGACAGCCACGACCTGTTCCCCGCTGTGCGGATCGGGGAGGCCGACCACGGCGGCATCAGCGACCTGCGGGTGCTGACGGAGCGTCGCCTCGACCTCGGACGGCGAGACGTTGAAGCCGCCCGTCACGATCAGCTCCTTCAGCCGGTCGACGACCCGGAAGAAGCCGTCTTCGTCGCGCTCGACGATGTCCCCGGTGCGGAACCAGCCGTCCTCGAGCACCTTCTCGGTCTCCTCCGGCTTGCCGTAGTACCCCGAGAAGACCTGCGGTCCGCGCACCACGAGCTCGCCGGGCTCGCCGACGCCGAAGACGCGCGACGGGTCTTCCGGATCGACGACCCGTGCATCGGTCCCCGGGACCGGGATGCCGATCGTCCCCGCCTTGCGGCTGTCGGCCGGCGGATTCACCATCAGCACGGGCGAGCATTCGCTCAGGCCGTAGCCCTCGATGAGGTAGCCGCCGGTGGCCTCCTCGAACGGCTCGACGAGATCGGGGGAGAGCGCCATCGCCCCGGACACGCCGATCTCGATGCCCCGGATCGAGGCGCCGGTCTCACGGGCCCGCGCGAGGAGACGCTCGGCGATCGGCGGGACGAGAGGCAGGACCGTCGGCGGGTGCTTCCTGATGGCGTCGATCACCATGTCGGCGTCGAACTTCGGGAAGAGCACGAGGCGCGCGCCCATCGACATCGCGAACGTCAGGCACAGCGTCAGCCCGTACGCGTGGAACATCGGCAGGACGGCGTAGAACACGCATCCGTTCCCGCGGACCACCGCCGGGATGAAGGCCTGACTCTGGCGGGCGTTGGCGAGGAGGTTCCGATGGGTCAGCATCGCCCCCTTCGGCGTGCCCGTCGTCCCGGAGGTGTACTGCAACACCGCGAGGTCGTCGGTGGCCGGACGAGGGTGGGATGCCGGGAGCGGCTCGGTCCGGACGAGATCGGCCCACGTGTGCGTCCCGCGCACCGGTGCGGTGAGCGCATCGCGGGATTCGCGGGCCTTGGCGATCGGCAGCCGCAGCGCGAGCCGCGTGTGCAGCGGCAGCGCCGTCGTGATGTCGACCGACACCAGCGCATCGACGTGGAGGTCCGCGGGGAACTCCTGGACGGTCGCGACGACCTTGTTCCACACGATCGCGTGGCGGGCGCCGTGGTCCTGGAACTGGGTCCGCAGCTCCCGCGGCGTGTAGAGCGGGTTGTGCTCGACGACGACGGCCCCGAGACGGAGCACCGCGTAGAACGCGACGATGTGCTGCGGGCAGTTCGGCAGCACGATGGCAACACGGTCGCCCCTCTTCACGCCCAGCTCGCGCAGGCCCGCCGCTGCCCGGTCCACGGCCTCCGCCAACGCGGCGTACGTGGTCTCCCTGCCGAAGAACTGCAGTGCGGGCGCCTGCGGGTAGTCACGCGCGGAGTCGTCCAGGAGATCCATGAGCGACCCGGTGACGGGTGGGAGATCGAGGGGGACGCCGGTGTCGTAGGACGAGAGCCAGGGGCGATCGGCGGAGATCGAATCGGTCACGTCCTCAGCCTAGGGCGAGCGCTCGGACGACGAGTGGCCCGAACTAGACTGGGGGAGTGTCTGAAATCACCCCCGATCTCGTGCGCCATCTCGGCGTGCTCGCCCGGATCCAGCTGAGCGACGAGGAGGTGGAACGCCTCACCGGCCAGCTCGACGCGATCGTCGACAACATCGCCAAGGTGTCGGAAGTCGCCACCCCCGAGGTCGCCGCGACGAGCCACCCGATCCCGCTGAGCAACGTGTTCCGTCCCGACGTCCCCGGCGACATGCTGACCGTCGACGAGGTCCTGCAGAACGCGCCGGATGCCGCCGACGGCCGCTTCCGCGTCACCGCGATCCTGGGGGAGGAGCAGTGAGCGACATCCTGAAGCTGACCGCCGCCGA
>ENA-UOWK01000364-UOWK01000364.1-bioreactor-metagenome-genome-assembly--contig:-NODE-364-length-31955-cov-31.970157_pt1 | contig 31955 bp, 28 predicted proteins | sample MGYA00238157_ERZ761612 | MGnify/ENA primary metagenome ERZ761612 (study PRJEB28901, sample SAMN06268035) | bioreactor metagenome | isolation source: Joint BioEnergy Institute, California, USA... | reverse complement strand
AAGCCATAGTTTTTTCAGAACGCTTAGCAGCAGCATCTACTAACCAACGCATAGCCAAGGCAGTACGACGGGATGGGCGCACTTCCATAGGTACCTGGTATGTAGCACCACCAACACGGCGTGCTTTTACTTCGACCATAGGACGAACTTTTTCAAGAGTAGTCTCGAAAAATTCAACTGGGTCTACTTTATTTTTTTCTTGAACGCGGTCTAAAGCACCGTAAACGATACTTTCAGCAATAGATTTTTTACCATCTTGCATTACGTGGTTCATGAATTTAGCGATTGTTTGGCTGCTGAACTTAGGATCCGGAAGGATTTCACGAGCAGCGACTACGCGACGTCTTGGCATTTTAAAACTACCTATAAATATGACACTTCAGGTTAATCCAGCAGTAGCACAAAGTGTCGTGTGCATTCGCTGGCCTTACTACACGTCGCTTGAATTTTCACAAAATTAAATGCAGAAATCAGACAAGCGAGACGATAAAGGATTGCAGTTCTAGCGAACTAAGAGCTTAATCTCGAAAGATTATTTCTTAGGACGTTTAGTACCGTATTTAGAACGAGACTGGTTACGATCTTTAACACCAGCACAGTCTAAAGAACCACGAACGGTATGGTAACGTACACCTGGTAAGTCTTTAACACGACCACCACGGATAAGAACAACACTGTGCTCTTGCAGGTTATGGCCTTCACCACCGATGTAGCTAGAAACTTCGAAACCTGAAGTTAAGCGAACACGGCAAACTTTACGCATTGCTGAGTTAGGTTTTTTAGGTGTAGTTGTGTAAACACGTGTACAAACACCACGACGTTGTGGACAAGCCTTCAACGCAGGAACTTTAGATTTTTCAACTAAAGTCGTACGACCCTTACGGATCAACTGATTTGTTGTTGCCATGTGGCAATTCTCCCGTTAATAAAAAGCCCCAAAAAAATACTACTTTTTGAGGGCATGCAATTGTATGTCAAGATGCAAAATCGGTCAATATGCCGGAGTCAGGCAAAACACGATCGCATCTCGACTTTAAGCGTTTATTTTATGGCGAAAATCACTTATTTTTTCGATTTTGTGGCAGCATTTTTTGTAACATCTTCCGTAGTTTCCTCAGCTTGCGTTTGTTTGTCTGCAGTCTCGGAGTTTTCTGGATTGTTTGTATCCGTCTCTTCTTCAGCGGCTGCCTGTAACATTTCTGTGTCATTTTCCTGCAAGCCGAGCTCTTCTTCTAGGGCTGCATCTGCATCAAAAGAATCTTTTGGAATAGCCGGTTTTTGTTCCTGTTTAGCGTCGGCATGTTCAACCAGTTTATCGGTCAATTCATCCAGACCTTCACTGACTTTTTCATCTTTTTTCACTTCAGCTTCTTCCGGGCTTAAACTTTCCTGATCCTTCTTAACCAGTTTGACCTGCTTGATGGTTTGATTGCCTTCAATTGGGATTTCTTTATCCAGAATTGGCTTATCTTTATCAGCTGCTGAATGATCAAGATTTTCCATCAGCTTCGGGGTCGCCTGCTGGAGCAGGTCAACGGCTTTTTCATAGGCAGCATATGGCGACAAACCTAGATCCTGATGCTGCTGCAGATACTGACGAGCATGCGAGAATACTTCTTGAGCTTTCTGGTTCACATCATTCACAAAGCGATGACTATAGACTGCGCCAATCCCTGCACTCGCCAATGGAGTCAGTTTGGTTAACTGTTCTAATAAAGACAGTTTCGGGAAATGGTTCATCCATTCCCACTTCATGCTGCCATCCTGATTGCTGAGCCATTTTTTCAGTGTTTCTACATCGTTGCTTGATCCAAGCATAGTCTGCAACTGGGAAAGGTCATGTGTCTTTAAAGTACTGCTCAGCGCTTTAAGCCCCATCAAGAGTGCTTGTTTTTCTGCAATCAGACTGAGATCAATCTGTCTAAAGATATGCTGTACGATTTCCTGATCGTCTTCCTTGCTCAGATCAAAACCATAAGAACGTCCCACTTGATAGATGGTACGCAGTGCCATCAATAAAGAAGCTGGAATATCAATCGCAGTTCCCAATACGCCAGTGACGCCACTTACAGCACCTTGTACTGTCGCCATCCATTTATTTTGTTCGGCAAACGCCTGAGAAATGCGTTGTGAACGCGTAGTATCCTGAGTTAATTCTTCTAGATCCTTCGCCCCTGCTTCATTCAGAATGGCATCAACCGAACTCATCTGGTTGCTGAATTGATTCAGGTGATTATAAAAGTAGTCAGATACTTTGTCGGCCAGCTGGGGAGAAACAAAATGCGCGACATTATTCACGGTATTAAAACGACGGCCCAGCAGCTGACGGGAAACATTTGGAAGATGTTCGCGTAGCATGTCTTTGGGATTTTCATATTTTTTTGAAGCAAAAGGGCTTTTGACTTTTGCCGAGCCATCAACAGCATGATCGGTATTGAAGGTTTTAGTCACAGAATCTGGTGCAACATGATTTAACAGTTCCAAACCTGTTGAACTGAACTTTTTCGCCACTCCAAAGGCATTCGAAATCAGACCATTAGATTGTTTATTATTAGCATTTACCATTTTTTACCTCAGCATGCACGTGCTTGTATTTGGTATAAATACTAGGTGTAGTCAGCATTTATCTCAACCTTATTCTGTTTCATTTAGTAAAAGCTCTACACAGTACTTTATAAACTCAACCTACTGTCACACGGCATAACATTTGCCATAAGATTTCAAAAATCTTTCTGCTATGATGTTCTGCATTGTGAAATAGGGGTCAGCGCTATATTTTGCTGTCTTATCAACGCCAAATATCTCCCGCTGCCCCAGAGATAAACTATAAGGATCTGTAGATGAAACGTGTTGTCATCACTGGTATGGGTATTAACTCGTGCATTGGTAATACATTAGAGGATGTGAATCACTCTTTACAAAACGGGATTTCAGGAACACGTTTTAATCCGACTTATGCTGAACTGAATTTCAAGAGCCATGTGAGCGCTGCTGCTGAACAGGATTTTGATGGTATTGACCGTAAGCTGAAACGCTTTATGGGCGTGTGTGCAATGTATGCCTACAATGCTGCTGTGGCTGCTGTTGAACACGCTGGCTTAAAACAGGAAGATCTGGCGAATAATCCACGTTATGGTATTGCGGGTGGTTCAGGTGGCAACTCGACAGCTTCTGTAGTAGAAATGACAAAATTGCTGGAAGAAAAAGGCGCACGCAAAGTTGGTCCATTCTTCGTACCACGTAACATGTCGAATACCATTACAGCAAACGTCGGTGTCGCATTCAAATTACAAGGGATTGCCCACTCGATTACCAGCGCCTGCGCAACTTCTGCCGATGCCATTGGTTATGCTTATAACCTGATTCAATTAGGCAAACAGGATCTAATGCTTGCCGGTGGTGGCGAAGAAGATCACTGGTCTCAAAGCCTGCTGTTTGATGCGATGGGTGCACTGTGCTCTAAATACAACGACACACCTGAAACAGCTTCTCGTCCATATTCAGCAGACCGTGACGGTTTCGTGATTGCTGGTGGTGGCGGTTTTGTGGTGCTTGAGTCACTGGAACATGCTCAGGCACGTGGCGCGAATATTCTGGCTGAGGTTGTGGCTTATGCAGCTAACTCTGATGGTGCTGACATGGTTGCTCCATCTGGCGAAGGTGCAACACGTTGTATCCTGATGGCTCTAGAAGAAGCCAAACAGCATGGTGTAGATAAAATTGACTATGTGAATACACATGGTACTTCTACTCCAGCAGGTGATGTTACTGAACTTAAAGCTATGGCACGTGCCTTCGGTGAAGGTCAGGTTCCTCCACTCAGCTCGACTAAATCTATGACAGGTCACAGCCTGGGTGCTGCAGGTGTACAGGAAGCGATCTACTCTATCCTGATGATGCAAAATGACTTTATTGCACCAAACATCAACGTGACTGAACTGGATGAAGGCGCAAAACCATTTGATATCGTACTTGAAAAACGTGACGCAAAATTGAATACTGTGATGAGTAACAGTTTCGGTTTCGGCGGCGTAAATGCTTGTCTCGTTTTCAAAAAATGGGAAGGCTAAGCCGCCCATTTTAGGGTGACTTGATGGATGCTCCTTCTGATGCTTTCTTGTGGGTAAAAGCATTACATATTATTGCTGTGGTTTGCTGGTTTGCTGCATTGTTCTATCTGCCACGGCTTTATGTCTACCATGCCATGAGCGAAGATGTCGTAAGTCATCAACGCTTTGAAATTATGGAACGCAAGCTGTATCGCGGGATTATGTGGCCAGCTATGGTCGCCACGCTGATCACAGCACACTTTCTGGTCGATTGGGGTGATGCAACGCGTCATTACCATGAAGCCTTATGGTTCTATCTGAAAGTCGGCTTGGTTGGCTTGCTGGTCATTTACCATTTGGTATGTGGTTATTATCGTAAGAAACTGATGGAAAATGCCCATTACAAGTCACACAAGTTCTGGCGCTTCTTTAATGAAATGCCAACGCTGATTTTATTTGCTGTGGTGATTTTAGTGGTGGTAAAACCTACTTTCTAAAATTCCCTAAAATAAAAAATCCCCGATTGATCGGGGATTTTTTATGTCTGCACTTTATTCTCCGGAGAGAATTTGCTGACGTTTACGAAGACGTGGTTTATACAAAGTATGATAGGTAGTGAACAGAATCACCAACCACAGCGGACTAATCATCAGTGCTTTCATGGTATCTGCTTCCAGACTTAAAATAACTAAGGCAAAGAACAAGAAGATCAGCACCAGATAGGACATCCAGATTCCGCCTGGCATCTTGAAGGTCGAAGTGGCATGTTTTTCAGGTTGCTGTTTACGGTAACGGATATAACACACCATAATCAGCCCCCAGATACTGATAAACAGAATCACACAGAGTGAGCTGGCCAGCGTAAAGGCTTCCATCGTGTTCGGCACAAAATACTGGAAAGCTGCACCCGCCATAATAAAGGCACAAGAAAATAACAGACCTTTAGCCGGAACTGCACGACTTGAAAGCTCAGCCAAAGCCTGAGGTGCCTGACCATCACGTGCCAGACCAAACAGCATCCGGCTGGTAGAGAACACGCCACTGTTCATGGAAGACATTACAGAAGACAGCACCACCAGATTCATGATAATGGCTGATACGGGAATACCCGCATGCAAGAAAAGAGTCACAAAAGGACTTTGATCAGCAGGAATTTCTACCCACGGCGTTACAGACATAATCACCAGCAGAGACAATACATAGAACAGGATGATCCGTGTAGGAATCGCATTCACTGCTTTAGGCAAGTTCTTTTCCGGATCCTTGGTTTCAGCCGCCATCGTACCCAGCAGCTCTACCCCTACAAAAGCAAACATCGCAATCTGAAAACCAGCCAGAAAGCCCATTGTGCCCTTAGGGAACATACCATCATAGGCCCAGACATTGGTCAGGCTGGCAGCCGATCCACTTGGTGCCTGGAAGTCGCTGAAGATCATATATCCGCCAATCACAATCAGGCCCAGAATCGCCAGAATTTTAATCAGGGCGAACCAGAACTCGATTTCACCAAACAGCTTCACGGTCAGCAGGTTAATTCCCAGTACCAGCAATACACAGCCCGCACTGATCATGGCCTGTCCCATGGGTGTAAAAGCCATATCGGGTGGCAGCCAGAAATTCAGATAATTGATAATTGCCGCTAAGTCAGCAATACCGACCAGAATCCAGCCCAGCCAGTACGACCAGCCAATATAATAGCCAGCCCCCGGACCAATCAGGTCATGCGCCATATCAATGAAGGATTTATAGTGCAAATTGGATAACAGGATTTCCCCTAATGCACGCATCAGGAAAAAGAACATGGCTCCAATAATCATGTAGATAAACAAGATTGAAGGCCCTGCCAGTGCAATCGTTTTACCAGAACCCATAAACAGGCCTGTACCAATGGCACCACCAATGGCAATTAACTGCAAATGGCGGTTAGAGAGCTTACGTTGTAATTCATGGGGAGATGATGATGCATCATCTTTAGAAGAGGCTGTATTCATATTCGGTTCCTTTTTCACATCAAGCCTTCGCTTATCTGATCGGATTTCTTCCTGAAATCCTGATTACAGATGCAGTTTCATTTAATGAATTAAATGATCAGGCCTGATGTGCTTACAAAATCAAGTTGGGAGATATAAAAATCTGAAACAACTTAAGGGAGTGCTGCAATCACTGCAATTTCAATTAACCAGGCGGGATTCACCAGATCCGCCTGAATGGTTGCGCGTGCTGGTGTGCCACATCCCTCGAGCCATTCAATCCAGAGTGCATTGACGGTTTGAAAGTCTTCCAGGTTTTTAACAAAGAGCTGTGCAGATAACAGACGGCTTTTGTCTGTACCTGCCAGTTTAAGGAGTTGATCAATCTTCATGAGCACTTCCCGCGTTTGACCACGAATATCCAGACTGCTGCTGTCTGGCACCTGCCCTGATAAATACACCGTTTTATTGTGAATGGTGACAGCACTCATGACCTGATTGCTGTTCAAACGCTGAATATCTGCATGTTCCGTCATAATTTTATCCTCTCTTATTTCTAATATTTGTTTAATCTTTAGCTTTCAATCTGTACAGGCACACGTTGGGTGATGGCACACATCAGCTCATAGCCAACCGTACCCGAACCCGCGGCCACTTCATCAATCGGCAATACTGTGCCGTGAATGGATTGTCCCCACAGCACAACTTCGCTACCAATCTGCGCATCCGGGACAGAACCTAGATCAACCGCCAGCATATCCATACTGACGCGACCGACCGTTTGGGTTCGAATCCCATCTACCAAAACTGGTGTTCCAGTTTGTGTGATTCGCTGATAACCATCCGCATAACCACAGGCCACAATTCCAATCTGCATATCTTGCTCAACTATAAAAGTAGAGCCATAACCAATGCTGTCTCCTGCCCGAACCTGCTGAATCGCGATCAGTTCGCTACGCAGACTCATGGTCGGCTTTAAGTTCCAGTGATCAATCGTATGGGCGGGATAGTCAGGTGAGCTGCCGTAAAGCATGATGCCGCTACGTACAATGTCTGACTGTATATGCTGATGATGACGCAGAATGGCAGCACTATTACTGAGTGAAGTTTTGCCCGGCAGATTTTGAATGGTTTCGGTAAAGACCAGCTGTTGATGTTCAATACCTTCCTGTCCAAGGCGCATGCCATCCGCATCGGAAAAATGTGTCATATGACTGATGGAGCATACTTGCTCAATGCTTTTTAATTCCTGAAAAGCGACAGGATACTGCTCAGGTACAAAACCGAGCCGGTTCATTCCGCTATTCATTTTTAGAAAGACATCAAACTGTACGTCTGGTTGTAAGTCGACAAAGGTTTTTAACCATTCCAGTTGATGCTGGGCATGAATTGCAAAACTTATCCCGTACTTGGCGCAGTCGAATAAATCTTCAAGGCCAAAAATGCCTTCCAGTAACAATAAGGGTTTGTCACAGCCTAAGGCACGCAAACGCTTTCCTTCAGTAAGATCCAGAAAGGCAAAACCATCGGCACTTTTTAATGCGGGATAAACCCGCTCAATACCGTGCCCATAAGCATCAGCTTTGACGACTGCAAAGACCCGGCTTTGAGGTGCGCAGGAACGTGCAACTTGCAGGTTATGTTGCAATGCCTGTTGATGAATCACCGCGTGTATTGGACGTGGCATAAATTTCTTCCCTGAAACTGATAATCCTTAAAAGCTTAAGCAACCTGCTGATAACGATTCAGCGACAAGCCTTCAGTACTAATCTCAGGTGCTTGACCCAGTACCAGATCACTGATCAGCTTTCCTGAACCACAGGCCATAGTCCAGCCTAAGGTACCGTGCCCAGTATTCAGGAACAGATTGTTAAAGCGTGTCGGTCCAATAATTGGTGTGCTATCCGGAGTCATTGGACGTAAGCCGGTCCAGAAACTGGCCTGCGCCATATCACCACCCGGGAACAGGTCACGAGTGACCATTTCCAAGGTTGCGCGACGATCTTCATTCAGACCCAAATTAAAGCCTGTCAGCTCTGCCATACCACCGACACGGATGCGCTGATCAAAACGAGTCAATGCAATCTTGTAAGTTTCATCCAGCACAGTCGATTGCGGTGCATGAGTCTGATCCACAATTGGAATGGTCAATGAATAACCTTTGACTGGATATACCGGCAGATCCAGATGTAACGGCTTCAGAAAATCACGGGAATAGCTGCCGAAAGCCAGCACATATCTATCTGCGGTCAACACCTGACCATTGACCAGTACACCTTTGATCTGGTCGCCTTCAAATAGCAGTTTTTCAACATGCTGGTTAAACTTGAACTGTACGCCCATGCCTTTGGCATAATTGGCCAGCGCATTGGTGAACAGGTAGCAATCACCAGTTTCATCATTTGGCAGATGCAAACCACCTACCAGTTTATCTTTAGCTTCTGCCAGTGCCGGTTCAACTTTGGCTAGCTGTTCACGATCCAGCAATTCAAAATCCACGCCGGTTTCTTTCAGCACTTCGATATCACGTTGCACTGCATCGAGCTGTGCTTCCTTACGAAAAATCTGCAAGGTTCCTTTAGAACGGTTTTCATAAGAAATGCCGATATCACGACGTAGATTACGTAAACAGTCACGGCTATATTCAGCGACCCGCACCATACGTTCTTTATTCACTGCATAATGCTGGGCATTACAGTTTTTCAGCATCTGGGCCATCCACTGTAACTGCCACAGACTACCATCAACATTAATCGCCAATGGTGCATGATGCTGGAACATCCATTTCACTGCTTTAAATGGAATGCCAGGTGCTGCCCACGGTGTCGAATAACCAGGAGAAATCTGGCCTGCATTACCAAAACTGGTTTCTTCAGCTGGACCTGCCTGACGGTCAAGGACAGTCACTTCTGCTCCCTGCTGCGCAAGATAGTAGGCACTTGTTACACCAATGACACCACCACCTAATACAATTACGCGCATGACATTACCCTCAATGACATTTATAGTTTATTTCACCAGTATATTTTTGGATCAATAGTGAATTTCACTGTTTTAAACTGATATATTCAGCAAATTCACTAGATTTTTCGCGTCATTTTTAAAAATTAAGGGAATAATAGATGCGTAAATTAGACCGCATTGATCGCATGATTTTAGATATCCTGCAGCGCGATGGACGCATTGCCATTAGTGAACTTGCCTCCCGAGTCAACCTCTCCACCACACCTTGTTCCGAGCGGGTCAAGCGACTGGAACGGGATGGGATCATCATGGGTTACCATGCCCGGCTCAATCCGGAAAAGCTGGAAAAGAACCTGTTAGTGTTTCTGGAAATCAAACTTTCTGCCAAATCCGGTGATGTATTTGAACAGGTCGCGCGTGACTTAAGTGAAATTCCTGAAGTGCTGGAATGTCATCTGATCTCGGGAGATTTTGATTATCTGGTGAAAGCACGCCTAAAGGAAATGAGTGCTTACCGGCGTCTGCTTGGGGATTTATTAAAAAAGCTCCCCTCTTCTGCTTCCTCACATAGTTATGTGGTGATGGAAGAAGTAAAGGAAAGTTCATATCTGGATGTAGGAATCTAATTCTGACAAGGGTTCAAGTGGTAGATACAACAAAACCCCATAAGGGGCTTTGTTGTGAACCGTTTATCTGAATTAGATAAGTTTAAAATAAAATTTTATTAATTTATATTGATGATTATCTAAAACTAGGCAGGAATACGTAGTACCTGACCCGGGAAAATATCATCCGCATTTTTCAGTAAAGGGCGATTTGCCTCGAAAATCTTGTTGTACTGGTTGGCATCACCATAAAATTCTTTCGAAATTTTAGATAAGGTATCACCCGATTTAACCGTATAGAACTTACTTTCAGGTTCCGGATTCGCTACAGTCAGCTGGTCATCCACTTTAGCGACATGATCAACATTTCCTACCGCTAAAATAATCTTTTCACGATCCGCCTGACTTTGTACCTGTCCGCGTACGGTTGCCAGATCTGAGGTTGAGTTATAGCTGATCGACAATCCTGTAATTGGCAGTCCTAGGCTTTTGACATGACCTAACAACTTATTCGCTATTTCCTGTGCAGAAGGTTCAGCCGGTGCTGCCTTAGGTGCAGCGGCAGGTGCCTGTTGAGTTGCTGCCGGTGTTTGTTGTGGCTCCGCAGCTGCAGTGTTCTTTTTACCAATGCCTTTTACAAAATCAAAAAGACCCATAGTGGACTCCATTCTTGTTATTCATCAGATCATTCTTATTTGTACAAGGAAAGCAGCAGATACAAAGTTAGTCATTGGTAAGCAAAAGGTTATCGATTGTAAAATCACCCTATATCTATTCTACAGGCACAAAAAAACCACCTTGCGGTGGTCTTTAGGTTCAGCAAAGCTGAAAATCAGCATTAACCAAGTTTTTTAGTAACATAGTCAATAGCAGATTGAACAGTTGTGATTTCGTTAGAATCTTCATCAGGAATAGTGATGTCGAAGTCATTTTCGAAAGACATAACAAGTTCAACTAGGTCTAGAGAGTCAGCACCTAAGTCATCCATGAAAGATGCTTCGTTTTTAATCTCTTCGATTTTGATACCAAGTTGTTCTGCAACCGCTTGTTTAACGCGTTGTTCGATATCGCTCACAGGAATTCTCCTCATTGCTTGTGGCGTTTTTAATGCCGTTAGTTTAATTGAATCTATAAAATTTGGAAAGTTAATACATGTGCCGTTTAGCTCATGTATAAACCACCATTAACGTGAATGACTGTACCTGTAATGTAACTGGCTTTGTCCGATGCCAGGAAACTTACGGCATTCGCGATATCTTGTGGATCACCTAAACGGTTTAAAGCCACTTGATCACTCATTTTTTTGCGAATTTCTTCACTTAACTGTTCAGTCATTTCAGTTGCGATAAAGCCAGGTGCAACAGCATTGACTGTAATCTGACGACTACCCATTTCTTTAGCCAGACTGCGACCAAATGCCTCAATACCTGCTTTTGCTGCAGAGTAGTTCGCCTGACCTGGGTTAGCAAAATGCGCCACCACAGAACTGATATTAATGATACGGCCGAAACGTGCCTTAGTCATACCTTTCAGCACACGTTTAGATAAACGATAAACGGCTTTCAGATGGATGTTTAAAATATCATCCCAGTCGTCTTCCGACATGCGTAATAACAGGTTGTCTTTGGTAATACCGGCATTATTCACCAGTACCAGCACAGGACCATAGTTTTGCTCAATATCGCTGACCAGTGCATCAATCGCAGCACCATCACGTACATCTAAAACTTTACCGGCACCATGTTCAGCAAATTGTACGTTAAGTTTCTCTGCACCCGCTTCAGAAGTTGCAGTACCTACGACAAAATAACCGTCTTGAATTAATTGTTGTGCAATTGCAGCACCAATGCCGCGGCTTGCACCTGTCACCAAGGCAACTTTACGTTCCTGTGTCATGCAATTTTCCCTTCTGCCACCAATACGGTGTTCAACGCATCTTCCAGACGAGATTGAGTATCTAATGGAAGTGCTTTTTCGATATTTGGTAAACGTTTTGCCATATTGGCCAGTACATTACCTGGGCCACATTCTACAATGTACTCAACGCCTTCATCTTGAAGGAATTGTAGTGTTTTAGTCCATTGTACTGACTCATACAGCTGCTCAGTCAAAGCCTGACGAAGTTCAGTCACGTCCGCAGCTGCTTTTGCGCCTACATTTTGTAATACAGGTATGCGTGGCATCTCAATGGCAGTTTGTTCCAAAGCTGTTGCGAACTGCTCAGCGGCAGGTTTCATCAGTGAACAATGTGAAGGAACTGAAACTGGCAGTGCAATCGCTTTACCGCCATTTTCTTTGGCCAGTGCCATCACGGCTTCTACACGTTCTTTATTACCAGCAACTACGACTTGACCCTGAGCATTATAGTTGGCTGCTTCAACTGAACCCTCGCCTGCTGCTGTTGCTTGTGCACAAAGCTCAATCACTTTGGCATCATCCAGACCCAGAATCGCTGCCATTGCACCTACGCCTTGAGGTACAGCAGTTTGCATCAACTTACCACGCAGGTTCACCAGCTTGACTGCATCACCCAGACTTAAAGCACCCGCTGCAACTAACGCGCTGTATTCACCGAGTGAATGGCCCGCCATATATTTTGGTGCTACCCCACCCAGCTCTAACCATACACGCCATAAAGCGATGGATGCTGTTAATAGTACCGGTTGAGTAAATTCGGTTTGATCCAGACCTTCACCCGTCTGTGCAATCTGCCACAGATCAAAACCCACCGCTTCAGATGCTTCAGCAAATGTATCGCGGATACCACTAAACTGTTCTGCAAGTTCAGCGAGCATGCCGACTTTTTGTGAACCCTGACCTGGGAACACAAATGCAGTTTTAGTTGCTTGAGCTGCTTGTTCGAGTTGTTTAGCAGACATAAATAAAATCCTTTCATTCAAGAGGTGCGAATCTTTTCTTAGACCTAAAAATTGGCCGATCAGATCACCTTACCCATTGTGGAGCGCAATTTAACACGTAATTTTGGCTTGGGTAATTGCCAAATACAACAAAAACCGCGACTTCACATGATGACCACAAAACCTATATATAAAATCAGGCATAAAAAAAGGGAGCTTAACGCTCCCATTTTTTCTACTAAGCTTTAACGCTTAATACATCATCAATTATTCAGCAGATGCTTTAGCGAATAATTGACGACCACGGTAGATACCATCTTTAGATACGTGGTGACGACGGTGAGTCTCGCCAGTAGCTTGGTCTACAGTTAATGCATTCTCGGTTAAAGCGTCATGTGAACGGCGCATGTCACGGCGAGAGCGACTTTTACGGTTTTGCTGAACGGCCATGATGGCTCCTTACAAATATCGAAAAAATGGATCAGAACAAATTCGATTGTCTTATACGCATGAGTATAACACAAAAATTAGTTAAGTTTACCCTTCAAAGCTGCCAAAACTTCAAACGGATTATCCCGTTTTTCTTCAACAACTTCTTCTGCGGCAGGTTGATGCTTATGCTCACAAACGTCATGCTTAGGAGACAGCGGCATCAACAATAACAATTCATCTTCTATCAGTGCGAGTAAGTCAGCGGTGGCAGGTGCATCATATGAACCTTTCGTCGTTGCTTCACTTTCACCTAAGACGATGAAATCAGCATCCTCATCCAAGCGCTCTATCAGTGACTCATCATCCACAAGAGCTAGATGAAAATCTGAAACGAGTTCGATTTCAACGGTCTCCAGACAACGCTGGCATTCCATTGGAACTTTCGTTTCAACATGACCATCCAACCATGCAATGCGATGATAGGCATCCATTGATAGCTTACAGTCTATGTTAATCAATTGATCATCAATTGATCCAACAGCTTCACGAGCAATACGAACAAAGCGGGATAAAGGCAGTTGACCTGACCATTTAAAGCCCTGTTCAGCCCATTTAAACGGCTCAATCTGTGCCGGAAAGGTATTTGCTGACATAATTAAGGCGGCAATTCTACAAATTCATCAGTACTCTGTCAAAGATTAAGATACAATTTTGTACTTATTTAGACAGACCATTTGGGTAACTTAAGTCATGCATCTGTTGCAGCCGCAAACAGAAGTGAATGTTTCATCACTCGTTAGCACACTTTCAACCTCCGATTCTGACAGCTCACTACAGCAAGTGCAACGCTTACCGTGGGCGAATTTATCCTCAGAAGCGGAACAGGTTGATTGGCTCATCTTACACTTTAATCACTGGTTTTCCCACCTAAATGTCACTTTAGTCCGTGGTGAGTTTGAACCGGAGTATTTCCCGGCAACAAAAGATAGCCCTGCCCGGATCCAGTTTGCGCATGGCTTCTTTAATAGTGCCCTGCATGAAATCAGTCACTGGACCATTGCCGGTGATAAGCGTCGTCTATTGCCAGATCTGGGCTACTGGTATGCGCCAGATGGTCGCACCAAGGAACAGCAGGCATTATTTGAGCAGGTCGAAATCAAGCCACAAGCGATTGAATGGATGTTTTCCAAAGCATTTGGCCGTAAGTTCCGTGTGTCCCTGGACAATTTAACCGGCGATGGTGGCGATGGCTCCAGCTTTAAAGATAATGTTTATGCTCAGGTACAACGCTATTTTAGTGGTGAAGCCAAACTGCCACGTGATGCCAAACGTTTCATTGATTGTATCTGTGTCTGCACCCGTGCGGGCAAAAGTTTACAATCTGATGAATTTCAACGTGAAATGCTTGATTAAATTACACAAATCTACCTGTTTGTCATTGTTACTTTATACAAAGGCATTTCATAATAAGTTTAAGGCAGGTTGGGAGGAATATTTATGCTGCATTTACGTGTACACCCGGATAATCCGCAAGCTCGTCTGATCAGTCAGGCAGTAGAACGTATTCGTGCCGGTGATGTTGTGGTTTATCCGACCGATGCAGCCTATGCGATTGGCTGCCAGATCGGGAATAAACATGCGATGGAGCGAATCGCACAGATTCGTGGTCTAGGACCTAAGCACCAATATGCCATTATCTGCTGTGACTTATCCGATCTTGCGACTTATGCCAAAGTCGACAATGCCGTCTATCGTTTGCTGAAAAATAATACACCTGCTGTGACCACGTTTATTCTTCCGGCAACCAGCGAAGTGCCTAAACGTTTAATGCATCCAAAGAAAAAAACCATTGGTTTGCGTATCCCTACCAATCCTGTGTGTCAGATGCTGCTTCAAGAGCTGGGCGAACCGCTGCTCACTTCAACGCTCATCCTGCCAGACCAGACGGATCCTTTAGATGATCCTTATGACATTGAAATGCAGCTTGGTAAGCGTATTGATGTGTTTATCGACAGTGGACTAGGCACATTAAGTACGACTTCTATTGTGGATTTATCAGGAGATCAGCCTGAAGTGATTCGTCGTGGTGTTGGTGATGTCAGTGCTTTTGAATAAATAAAGCTGCTTCTAATGAAGTCTCAGAAGAAAATAAAATGGATTTGTTTTATATCCTCCTGAACCTGAATGAATTTCCTGCCGATCATCTGATCTATGCTGAATTGCCTTGGACACTGGAATCCAAGGCAATATCTATCGATAAAAATTCCAAGCCAGAATTAAATCTGAATATCAACAATATTGAATACTCATACTTTCTTGAGATCGCGATGGCAAGAAAACTTCTACAAGTTTATTCAACAAGCAATGTTTGTCTGGCAGCTACCTGCCAACGTATCATCGAATATGTATTGCGAGAGCAGAATTAAAATAACCTTATCACGCATGCCAAGATTTAATAGCTCGCTGCACGCTCCTGAGTAGATGTACTGACCGCTGGTGCAACCGAAGGAACCTGATTATTCAAACTTGGCATTGGGGGTAACGGATCACCTTCTTTATAATGTTTTAACTGCAAGAAGTTTGGACATTCCGACAGTTTTTGCTGATGAGTTGCAAGTTCAGCACCAAACCTGTTTTTGACTGAAACATGAAAAGTGATTTGATCCTCTTCAAGCACATTCAATAACGCAGTCCGGGCTGTGGATTCCATAGTCCTAAAAGAATCAATAGAATTACAGCTCATGGTTTTGACCATTGCAGTAACACCGTCGGGTAAATCTTTGCCCGTATAAAGCGTATTACGCATATAGAAACGAATATGAGGATACTGGTCCAGTACGCTAAAATCCAGTTTCATGGCCTGCATCACTGGTTTGGCCTGCTCGACAAAGCTGGAAAAGCCGCCAGACTTCAGATTGGTACGCATTTCATTTTCAAGCTGCATGAGCTGATATTGAGGATAGCCCCAGAATACCCCTAAGCCGATGACGCCGATTAACACAAGTATGATTGGCATTTTTATAATTAACCTGATCTATGATTGTTATTTATCAATATTTTTTTGGCTATATTAGTTTATTTTTTAGGCGATAGATAACTGTTTTTTCTTATTTTTATCACATATTTCCTGATGAGCTTTAACTCAGTCACTATTTAATAGGTGTTGAGAATCTTTTAAAAATTTTCTATATGAAGTTACAGTTTCTTAAGCCACCCAGACTATATTGTATTTAATTTTAGCTAATATGCTGTTTAATATCAGACTTGTGCGTTTTACCCAATTAAAAAAATAAAATTTCTCCTAAAATAAATATGGTTTTTTTGCTTTTGAATGCATATCTATTTTATTTAACGACAATTTTCCAGTACAATGCCAACTACTAAATTATGTGCTTTTTCTCCTGACAAGAGCTCGGGGAATAAGCCATTTCATGCCTTTGAAAATTCGCGTGGCTTATAATTGTAATGACTCAAATGCCCCATAACGCTATGGAATCTGCTCCAAACATCCGGGTTCTGGATGAATGGCAAAATACGATTCCAGAGGATCTGTATATTCCTCCAGCAGCGTTTGAAATTCTGTTAGAACATTTTGAAGGCCCCCTCGACTTTTTAATCTACCTGATCCAGAAAAATGGTTTTGACCTGTTGCAGGTTGATATCGCGCCGATTGCCTCCCAATATCTGTCCTATATGGATGCGATGAAATCCCTGAATATTGAACTAACCGCGGATTATATGGTGATGGCTGCTTTACTGGCCGATCTCAAATCTCGTTTATTGTTACCTAAACCGAAAAGCGTGGCTGCGGTTGAACAGGATCCAAAACAGGATCTGATTGAGCGTCTGGAAAATTATTTACGGATCAAACAAGCTGCGGAACGTCTGGGTCAGATGACGATTCTGGAACGTGATACCTTTCAGACCAATGTTCACTTAGGCGAGTTTATCCAGCCGAATGAAGGTCATAGTGCTGATCTGCTACGTGATGCCTTGCTTTGTGTCTTTAACCGCCCTGAACCTGTCATTCATCAAGTGCAACAGGAGCCTGTTTTACTAGAAGAGCGGATTGCCTATATTGAAAGCCGTCTGGAATCTGGTGAAGTCTTATCTTTTGATAAATTACTCAAGCCAAGTCAGGGACGCATGGGTGTAGTCGTGACCTTTATGGCCGTGTTGGAACTCACCCGCCAGCAAAAAATTCAAATTATTGCCTCAGGTGTTGAGGCACCGCTCGCAATTCAAGGAGCACACGCATGAACACAGAACATAATATCTCCTTGTCTGCGGAAGATAATCTGCATGAAATTCTGATGCAGCTGGAAGCCATTATTTTTGCCAGTGACTCCCCAGTTTCCTTAGCTCGACTGAAAGAAGCATTTCAGGATCGCTATAGCAAGCAGGAGCTGCGCCAGTATTTACAACAGCTTTCCATGCTGATGCATGGCCGTTCTATTGAACTGGTTGAAACTGTGCAAGGTTACCGTTTTCAAGTGCGTGTAAAATATCGTAATATTATTGCACAGACCTGGCCCGAGCGACCGACACGCCTGTCACCTTCATTACTGGAGATGCTTGCGGTGATTGCTTATCATCAGCCAGTGACCCGAGCTGATATTGAACAAATTCGTGGTGTCACGAATAACAGTCAGATTTTGCGTACGCTGTTTGACTGGAACTGGATTAAAGAATCCGGCTTTCGTGAACTCCCTGGAAGACCTGCGTTGTTAGTGACAACGCCACAATTTTTAAATGCGTTTGGCTTAAATTCTTTAGGCCAATTGCCTCCCCTGCAGGATGCCAAGGAAGCTTTTATGGCGCTCGATGCGAATGCACCGAAGTCATAAATAGGTGAACTGTTGAATAATTATTTCTAAGGTTATGCTGTCATGAGTGAAAAGTTGCAAAAGGTGCTTGCACGTGTTGGTTTGGGTTCTCGCCGTTATATGGAAGAAGTCATTGCCGCAGGTCGTGTGAGTGTGAATGGGCAGATTGCCCAAGTGGGTGAACGAATCGAACCAGGTGATGAGCTTCGCATCGATGGTCGTAAAGTGCAGTTCCAGATCGAAGACGAAATCCGTCGTCGTGTCCTGATTTACTATAAGCCAGAAGGCGAAATCTGTTCACGTAATGATCCTGAACAGCGTCCAACAGTATTTGACAACCTGCCATCAATTCAAGGCGATCGCTGGGTAATGGTCGGCCGTCTGGATATTAACTCGACCGGTCTGTTACTGTTCACAAATGACGGTGAACTAGCGAATCGTTTAATGCACCCATCAAATGAAATCGAACGTGAATATGCGGTTCGTGTCATGGGTGAAGTGACTCCACAACTGAAAAACAACATGCTGAAAGGCGTGGTGCTAGATGATGGTCCTGCGAAGTTTGAATCATTCTCTGAACTGGGTGGTGACGGGATCAACCGTTGGTATCAAGTTGTCGTGAAAGAAGGTCGTAACCGTGAGGTTCGTCGTATCTTTGAATCACAAGGCCTGAAAGTCAGCCGTTTATTACGTACCCGTTACGGTACCGTGATTCTGCCACGTGAACTTCGTACAGGTCGCTGGATTGAACTGGATAAACAGGATATCGATAACCTGACCAAATCAGTTGAGCTGAAACCGCGTCAAGGTACCGGCTTATTCGGCATGGCGAAACGTCGTAATGAGCGTATGCAGGAAAAACCAATGGCAGCGCGCCGTGGTGGTTACCTGCGTCAGCAACGCCGTGATACCGATGAGCAGCAGCCGCAATACAACAACCGTGAACGTCGCGATGATCAAGGCTTTGGTCGTCGTGAAAACCAGAATGGCACCCAGTTTGCACGTCGTGACAACCGTGAAGACAACCAGTTTGGCCGCCGCGAAAACCGTGAAGGTAATGCACCACGCGGTTTATATGGTGCGAATAAAGGCTTTAAAAAGTTCTAGGCTTTGAATAAGATAGAGTCACTTCGGTGGCTCTTTTTTTTGCAAGAACAATAATAATGACTCAATTTTATCTATCCTTAGTCTTCTCAATAGCCCCCGATATAAAAGGCGAATATCTCCCTCCTATTTCCTGAAAGTGAATTCCCGTCATAAAAAATGCCCAGCAATGTGGACATTTTTTATTTCGTACTTTAGCAAGTTACTGCGGAATACCCTGTGGAATCGCACTTAGCAGACGCTTGGTATAATCATGCTGTGGAGACTGATACAGATCATCTGAGTTGGCAATTTCCACCAGATCACCATGATTTAGCACCATGATCTGATCAGAAATATATTTCACCACTGACAAATCATGCGAAATAAAGATGTAACTCAGACCAAATTCATCCTGTAAATCCTGCAATAAGTTCAGTACCTGCGCCTGTACGGATACATCCAGTGCGGACACTGATTCATCACAGATCAAAATCTCAGGCTTTAAGGTCAGACAGCGTGCAATTGCAATCCGCTGACGCTGGCCACCTGAAAACTCATGTGGATAGCGATAGAAGGCCTGAGCCGGTAAGCTGACCCTTTCTAATAAATCAAGTGCCATCTGTTTACGTTCTGCATCATCCTTGCCAATATGATGAATCTGCATCGGCTCCATCAGGATTTGTCCCACGGTAAAACGCGGATTCAGCGAAGCATAAGGATTCTGGAAAATGATCTGGATTTTACGCTGATAGGCCGTAAACTCTTTTTCAGTCATCGACAAGATATCTTTACCCTGAAACAACGCCTTGCCGCCTGTAGCTTGTTGCAGTCGCATCAGGAGCAAACCAATCGTGGTTTTACCAGAACCTGACTCCCCAACCAGCCCTAAGGTTTTGCCTTTAGCCAGCTGAAAAGACACGCCTTTCACAGCCTGAAATTCATCTTTGCCAAATAGGCCTTTACGGCTATAGAAGGATTTTTTCAGATCACGTACATCGAGAATGATCTCTTCATTACCTTTTAAACCACGGGAACGTTCCTGTTGTAGCGGAGCGTTCGCATGCAGGTCATGCGCCAGACTATCCTGTTTCATAAAGTCGCTAATCACCGGCAAACGCAAAGGACGGTGCGACAGCTGTGGACGGCAATGCAACAAGGCTTGGGTATAAATATCCTGAGGATTGTTCAGGACTTCTGTCACCGAACCTTGCTCACGAATCTCGCCATAACGCATTACAATGACCTGATCCGCAATTTCACCAACTACCGCCAGGTCATGACTGATGAATAACATCGACATTTGACGGCGCTGACGCAAGGATTCAAGCAGGTCCAGAATCTGTTTCTGGATAGTCACATCTAATGCCGTCGTTGGTTCATCAGCAATCAAGAGTTTCGGTTCACAGGCAATGGCCATGGCAATCATGACCCGTTGCTGCTGTCCACCAGATAACTGACTCGGATAAGCATCAATCTTGGTTTCCGGTGAAGGAATACCGACTTCCTGCAAAAGTTCCAGTGTTCTTTGACGGGCCTGCTTTTTATTCATGCCCAAATGCAGGCGTAGAATTTCAGAAATCTGCATGCCTACGGTAAACACCGGATTTAATGAGGACATCGGTTCCTGGAAGATCATGGCAATTTCTTTGCCACAGATCTGACGCATTTCACTCGACTTAAGTTTCAATAAGTCCCGACCTTCAAACAGGATCTGACTGTCTTCAGCGACCTTAGAATTTTCTGGCGCCAAAAGTCCCATCACTGCTAATGAAGTCACAGATTTACCACTTCCGGATTCACCGACTAACGCCACTGTGGTATTGGCCGGAATTTCAAATGAAATTCCTTTGACCGTTTCCACATATTGTTTATTTTCACCTTTAAAACTGACACGTAAGTTATCTACGCGAAGTAACGCGGGTGCTGTGCTTGGATTCATTTCAGACATCGCTGCGCTCCTATTTCAGTTTTGGATCTAATGCATCACGTAATGCATCAGTAAACATTGAGAAAGCTGTCACCAGTACCGCCATCGCCACCGATGCCGCAGTCAACTGCCACCATTTGCCTAAAATCAGCTCGCTTTGCGCTTCATTCAGCATACTACCCCATGACACCACACCAATCGGTACGCCAAAGCCTAAGAAGCTGAGAATGACTTCGGACTTGATAAAGGCCACTGCAAGAATGGACATTTGAACCAAAGCGATATGACTGACATTCGGAAAAATATGCACGAAGATACGGCGCATATTGCTTACCCCAATGGCTTTCGCTGCCAGTACATATTCACGTGCAGTATGCTTCATATATTCCGCACGAACCAGGCGGAATACCCCGGTCCAGCCGGTCAGACCCAAAATCAGGATAATCGATAAGATCCCTTTTTGTTGCAGTACTGCTGCAATCGCTAACACCAGCAACAGATAAGGAATAGAAGTAAAGATATTGTAGAACCAGTTCAGCACATCATCGACCCAACCACCGAAATAGCCAGCAATCGCACCAAGTACTGTACCAATCACCACCGCAACCAGCGCAGCAATCAGGCCAACTAAAATCGAAGTTTCTGCACCTTTAATGGTTTTCAGTAGTACATCCTGACCCCATTTATCTGCGCCAAAGAACAGGCTCTGTTTAAGCTCACTACTCTGATCCAGTAACTGACCCCCTAATTCCTGATCAATGGCTTTCATATCTTCAGCCAGTGGATCGACTACACCATAATAATCAATCACACCTGCGCCCTGTTCAGCAGCAATTTCTGCTTCCAGTTCTGCAATCACATCTTTTAAAGGATCAACTGGATTAACTGGTACTACGGCAGATTCAGTACTTTGATCTTCACCTGCAGCTCCAGGTACAGACGGTGTATAGATAAAGCTTGGGGGTGCATAACTCACCGCTACTTCTTTATTCCAGTCCTTGGCAATCACACCTGTCATGGAAAGCAGCAACATCAGCAGATAAAACAGCACCACAAATAGGGAGAACATCGCAATACGGTCACGTTTCAGACGACGCAACGCCAGCTGCCATAATCCGGTTGAAGCAGACTCAGGCACTGCTGAAGCATGTTGCTCTTTTTTAAATATCGCACTCAGCATAATTCACCTACTTCAACTGTACACGTGGATCGACCCATTTATAGATCAGATCGGCAATCAGGTTAAATAACATGGTCGCAGCCGCAACATAGACCGTAATCGCTTTAATTACCGGAAAGTCAGAACGTTCAACTGCGATAATCACTTCACGGCCAATGCCAGGAATACCGAAGAAACGTTCAATCAGGAAAGCACCGATCAGTAAAGCCGGAAGTCCCGCCATGACATCGGTAATGATTGGAATTGATGCATTACGCAATACATGCACGCCCAGAATGCGGCTTTCGCCCAGACCTTTGGCGCGTGCGGTACGGACATAATCCTGATTGACTTCATCCAGAACAAAACTGCGGTAGAGACGTAAAGTCGGTGCAATACTCACCACCAGCATGATTAATACTGGCAATAGTGCATATTTGAATAAGTTTTCAGTAAAGTTATCGCTCCAGCCCTGTACCGGGAACCAGCTCAGTTCATAAGCCAAGACGTACTGGAATACGATGATATAGACCAGAATACTGATCGACATACCGATGGTACACAGCATCATGATCATGCGGTCAGTCAGCGAACCACGCACTGAAGCCACCCCGAGCGCCAGAATGATTGAAACAATCGTTTGCAGGATGGTGAGTGGAATCAAAATGGTCAGTGATGGCCCCAAACGCGTGGTAATAATCTGGGATACCGACTCACCGGTACTCCAGCTCACGCCATAATCAAAGGTCAAAATCTGCTGGATAAAAATCCACAGTTGTACGTAATAAGGCTGATCGACCCCGAGCTGCTGGCGGATATTTTCAATCTGCTCAGCATTGGCCATTTTACCGGCCAGGATATAGGCCGGATCTCCCCCGACCCAGTTAAATAACAGGAATATCAGCAGAATCACCCCCAGCATGGTGGGGATCATTTGCCAAATCCTTCGAATAATATATGCCAGCATCGCTTTCCTTCCTTGACTTAATGTCCTGAAATTTCATTAAAGAAAGCTTTGCTGTCCGGATCACGGCCCAGAAAATCCTTAACCATCTGATCGCCCGGCTTTTGTCCGCCTTGTGCCAGTACAGTCTCGCGATAGTGCATGCCGACTTTTGGATCCATCAGATGGTCACCATAAGCAGACAACATATCGAGTGCCAGCACTTCAGACCACATATAGCTGTAATAACCCGCCTGATAGCCACCCATCAAATGTCCGAACTGACCCGGGAATTGCTGACCTGGAACAGAGCCCAACGCAGTTTTACTTTCCATATCCTGCCAGAGTTTTAATGGATCAATACTTTTCGCATCTTTACCGTGCAGGGCCATGTCGTACTGAGCATATAAAGTCTGACGGGCATAATGCAGGCCGCGACCATAATTTTTCACATTCTTTAAGCGCTCGGTCATGGCTTCATCGACACGAGGACAAGCAGGTTCACAGTAATCCGCTACTTTAGATAAAGTCTCGAAACGGCGCGCCCACTCTTCATACATTTGCGAAGGTGCTTCAACAAAGTCACGCTCTACCGATGTACCTGACTGCTCGGTATAACGGGTCTTCGATAATATTCCGTGTAGCGCATGACCCATTTCATGTACAAAAGTTTCCAGTTCATTACTGTTCAGACCTTTACGGTTGAAGTTGGTCACCAAAACAGAGACCGGACGGCGATGATTTAAACGGCTGCCACCATAAACGCCCCAGACTGCAGCATGGCCATATTTGCCTTCACGTGGATATTTATCGACATAAAGTCCGCCCATAAACTCACCGGTGGCTTTGTCATGCACGGCATAGTATTCAACTTCATCGTGCCAGGCTTTGACTTTTACCGGCTTGAATTCAATCCCATATAAATCGGAAGATACGGCAAATAACCATTTTTGCGCCGCTTCAGTCGGGAAATAATCACGCAGTTTTTCCTGATCCACCTTATATTTGGCCTGACGCAGTTTTTCACTCCAGTAGCCTTGGCTCCAGCGCTCAATCTCTGCTTTTTCCAGCGGAATTTTTAAGGTTTCTGCCTTGAACTGACGTAATTCTTCAACATCCTGCTTTTCTAATGGCGCAACTTTGGCATAGACCTCATCCAGAAAACTATTGACTGCTTCTGGGGTTTTGGCCATGCGATCTTTTAAGGCAACATAAGCATAGCTGTCTTTATCGAATAGCTGGGCCAGTTCATAACGCAGATCAATAGCCTTTTTCATGTATTCGAGGTTTTTCTCAGTCCCTCGGCGGGTATAGGCAGTCTGATAACGTTTACGAGCTTCATCACTCTCTGCCAGCTCCATAAATGGCTGATATTCCGGATAGTCGAAGCCGAGCAGATAATTGCCCTTTTCATTTTTCTTTAAACCGGCGATATAGCTCTCAGGTAAACCTTTCAGCTCTGCAACAGTGAATTCAACTTTTTCAGGGTTATCACGTACATTCTTGGAATAGTCCTGCCCCAGTTTGGTACTTTCTTCAATAATTTCCTTCAGACGCTTCTGTTTCTCTGCGCTGAGTTGTACCCCGGTTTTTTCAAACTGATTCAGAATATCTTTCAGGAATTTTTCATCGACCGGATCTGTGGCTTTCAGTTTCTTGAACTGGGCATACAGTTTTGGACTCTGATACATGGAAGTCAGGTATTTACTGATTTTCAGCTCACAGTCATCTGCTGCCTGACGCAAGGCCGGATCAGGATCGACATTACTATATAAACCGATAGGTGAAACAAAATCACCAATCGATGCCTGCAATGTATCCCAAGCTGCCAGATAAGGACGGGCTTCAGCCTTATTTTTGATTTTCTGGCTTTCAAATTTCTGGATATCTTTTTGCATTTTATCCAGATTGGCATCGCACAATGCCGGAATTTCTGCAGCCTTGAATAAAGGCAAAAGCTGGGTTTGGGTCTCTGCCATGACGGTTTGAGATCCCCCGATCATCGCCAGACAGAGTGTGGTAAATTTCAAGTGTTTTAATGTCATCATCATCTCCAGCTTTTTCTTACTTTTTAGTATCAATATCGATATACATCCATTCTGTGGACAGAATCGGATGGGACTTGTGTCCAATAACATGAGGTTGCGCTAATGCATTACGGTAGGTGCTATACAGCATCATGGTTGGCATATTGACCTCTAGAATACGGGTCATTTTGCGATAAACCAGATCCCGTTCAGGACCCGGTGGCATGCTTTGACTCTGTTCATATAAACGGTCATATTCCGCATGCTTGAAACAGGCATTATTGGTGACATTGACGTTTTTGCCATAGAACAGCTGCATGAAGTTGTCAGCATCCGGATAATCGGCAATCCATGCAGAGCTTTTAAACATGGTTTTACATTGCTTTTCCAGCTTGATGCCTTCAGCAAATGGCATGGCCTTACTGGTCAGTTTGATATGAATATTATCTAAGGTCTTTTTCCAGAATTCGCCCTGTTGCTGACCACGACTGGTATTGGCCGTAATCAGTTCAATCACCAGAGGTTTGCCTTCAGGAGTTCTCCTCCAGCCATCCGCACCGATCTTATAGTTATAGCGATCCAGCAACATATTGGCTGCCTTGACCGAATATGGCGTACTGGTTTTATAAGCGGGTGAATAGCCTGCAACTCCTGGCGGAATAGGCATGTGTAGTTTTGCACCATCTCCTTTAAGGAGTACGCTAATCATATTTTCAACAGAAAAAGCCATTGCCATCGCACGACGTAAGGCAATTTTTTCTGGCGTAAAGCCACCTACTACCGGATCTTGCATATTCCAGTAATGGTAGTTAATCGATGGCTCCAACATGCGTGACAGCTTGATGCCTTGCTTGACCAGCTCAGGTTTTAACTTGTCACCATCCAATGCCTGCACGACCAGATCGCCGTCGATTTCCACCAGATCCAGTTCATTTTTCTTGAATGACAACATCCGTGATTGGGCTTCTTCAATGACACGCACATCAATGGTGCCGATTTGAGGCATTTTTTTGCCCTGCATCGCACTGACAATCGCCTGGTCTTCTGCACTATTGGCTTTATAATTCCAGACAAAACCACGGTAAGCCGGATTTGGCTTTAAGATAATGCGTGATCCCGGTGTCCAGCGACTAAGTACATAAGGCCCTGTACCGACCGGCTTACTCATTACCCAGCCAGCTTTGTCTTTATACTTTTCAATGACTTCGCGTGCAACTGCGGCAGCTGGACCGTGGGCCAGCAACATCGGAAAGTTCTGATCCGGATTATTCAGCTTGAGTACCAAGGTATAGCGATCTGGAGTCTGAATGCCTTCAAATGGATTTTCATAGACTTTGCCATTTTTTTTCGCCATGGCTGTCCATGCTTCCAGCCCTTTGATCCGACCATCCAGCAACCAGCTATTTGGTGAATTAAGTTTTGGATCTAAGAGACGCTTTAGAGAATAGGCATAGTCATAGGCGGTCAGTTCACGTTTTTTACCGCCAAAGACCGGATCATCTGCAAAGTAAATGCCCTTTTTAACTTTAATGGTATAAGTCAAACCGTCTGCACTGACTTGAGGCATATCTACCGCAGTCAATGGCACCAGTTTCGCTGGTGAGGCCAGATAATCATAGGTATATAAGGTTTCGAAAATTGCCGAGTTAATCTTGGCCGAATAACGGTCATGGATATAACCGGGATCGAAACCGGTTTCAGCCGCAGGAAAGACCGTTTTTAAGACTTTATTCGGATTGGCAGGATTGGCAGCCCATGTGGGTGCAGCACCTGCCATCATTAAACTGGCCATTAAAACCCCACTGGCCAGCTTTTTTAAAGCGTTTGTATTCACATTCATACTGGTTCTTAATCTTCTCAAGTTATTTTTTAACAGGTTCAATATCCAGATATTGCCAAACTGCTCTAGTCACCGGATGTGCCTTAAAGCCCTGTACCTGTGGGTGAATCAGCCAGTTGCGTACCCGGGTATTGTGCAAAATCCATGGATTATCGGCCTCCATCTGGCGGTTCATCTGCTCATAATATGGAGTACGTTGCTGAGGCGGCAGTTTCATCGCAGTTTGATACAGCGCGTCATAGGCTTTAGAGGTATAGCAGCTCAGGTTACCTTGCTGGGCATTTGGGCCATACAGCAACTGGGCAAAGTTTTCCCCTTCCGGATAATCTGCAATCCAGGCGCCACCCCACATCATATGTTTGCACTGGGTGGCTTCTTTTAAATTGTCGGCAAAGTTACTGACTTTAAATTCAACTTTTACTCCGATTGCATCCAGGTTCTTTTTCCATAGTTCCGCAGAAATGACGGAAGAACTTGAGCTGGTCGAGTTCATTTTCAGAACCAATGGTTTGCCATCAGGCAAGGTACGATAACCATCGGCGCCTTTCTTGTAGCCAAAACGATCGAGCAGTTTATTGGCGAGTAATGGGTTATAGGCAATACTGCTTCTATAATTCGGGTTATATCCGCCCACGCCTTCAGGAAGAATCATTTCAGCTTTAACAGCATGCCCCTTATATAGCTGCTGGATGGCTTCTTTCTGGTTATAGGACAAGGCAATGGCACGGCGTAGTGCAATTTTTTCCAGTGAGTCTCCACCAATCACCGGATCACGCATATTCATGATGGTATAGGTGATTTCCGGTTCTTTATTCGGATAATGCAGGATGCCTTTTTTCTTGTATTCACTTTTCAGCTGCTTATTTTCCAGTGCCTGTTCAGCGCCACTTGCAGTCAGTTTGTCATAGTCTAATTGTCCAGATTTTAAAGCCAGCCAACGTGATTGTTCTTCTTCAATGATACTGATCTTGACCTTGCCGATTTGCGGCATCTGCTTGCCTTGCATGGCTTTAACAATCCGTTGATCCCACTCTGAACCATCCCCCTTAAAGTTCCAGACAAAACCGCGATAATTTGGATTAGCGGTTAACTCAATGCGGCTACGCGGCACATATTTGTGTAACTGGTATGCCCCTGTTCCGACTGGATGCTGACCTACCCGATCGCCATAATGTTCGATGACTTCGCGTGCAGTGCCAGCAAAAGCGACATAGGCCAGAATGTAAGGAAAGTTCAGGTCTGAACGGGTCAGGGTAATTTGTAAGGTATATTTATCTAGGGCTTTTAAACCGGCAATCGGAGCATCATAGTTAAATTTGCCCGTTTTTTTGGCCTGCTGGATAATTTGATCTGCGCCAAGAATTTTGCCTTCGATAAAAGAAAAAGAAGGCGAATGGTTTTTCGGATCCATCACCCTTTGCATGGAATAAATATAATCCCGGGCAACCAGTTCACGCTTCTTGCCCTGAAAGGCTGGATCCGGACTGAAATAAATTCCTGGCTTGATTTTAAAGGTATAAACTTTGCCATCCTGTTCAACGACGGGTAAAGACTCGGCTGTATTTGGGGCCAAAATTGCAGGCCGGGCCAGATAGTCATAACGCAACAAAGGCTCGAAAATGGCCTCAGCAACGCTACCACTATAAAAATTATAGGTTTTGACCATATCAAAACCATCATCAGGTGCTTCGAAAGCCAGGTTTAAAACTTTATCCGGATGTGCAGATGATTTTGCCCAGGCAGTTTGCCCCGAGCTCATAGCCAAGGCCAAAATCGTCATGCTAAAAAGTGCTGATTTCAAATTTGTACCTATTCTTTATCTTGAAGTTTTATTGCTATAGGAAGTTTTAAATACATCATCCCATATTTGCTTCAATGGATGGGTCAAAGCTGGACAGATGGAATAAACTGAACAAAGCGAATTTCATGCCATCCTTGCAAAAAATAGGGATTTCTTCCTGTTTTTAACTGAAAAAAGTTTATTTTTATTAATTATTTAAAACATTATGAATAACATAATATTTTCCATGAATCATTAATTAAATTTTTATCCTTAAAATTCTCACTAAAGTTCATTTCGCACAAAAATAACTCAACCCTGTTTCATCTTATTGCACTATTGTATACCTTTAGGTAAACAATAAATAAACACAAGTACTTGTATTATAAATAATTTATTTTAAAAAAATATTGTATATTTTATGTAAAAATTATGCACCATGATTAAACTTTATTCAATTTCCCTCTCATTTTTGGACTACTTTCTTATTCATTAAATATTTATTTATTGCTTTCACAGGGGTCTCACTTCCTTCTTTCTTCAGATTCGATACACAGACTTCTTAATTTTTCTTCAGTATAACTCGACTAAATCAAACCAAATTCAATTAAATTAATATTTTTCAATTACTTAAAAATATAAAAATATAAAATTTTATAAGTTGGCATCCGCCTTGCTTAGATCAACCCAGCACTACTTCACATAACAAAAGGGTGAAATTTACGATGAAAAAAAATAAATTGGTCGGATCTATGGGGGCTCCAACCGTCAGCAAAAGACTACTCAAGTTAAGCGCACTCAGCTTAAGTATGATGTGTCTGCCGCTGGCCCATGCCGAAGAAGCTGCATCTACTGAACAGCCAACTAAAGTTCAGAAAGTGACAGTGACGGGTTCATCAATCAAGGGGGTTGCTGCACAAAGTTCTTCACCAATCACCGTCATCAAAGGTGAAGATCTTGCGAACCAGGGTGTAACTACTGTTGAAGAAGCTTTAGTAAAAGTCAGCGCCAACCAGGCTGGTTTCTCTACTGCTCAAAACGTAGGTGCAAGTAATACTTCAGGTTCTACAGCCAACTTACGTGGTCTAGGCTCAGACAAAACGCTTGTGCTTTTAAATGGCCGCCGTCTTGCCTATAGTGCATTCAGTACAGATAGTACCAACTTAAACATCATCCCTATGGCGATGATTGACCGTATTGAGATTTTACGTGATGGTGCTTCTGCAGTTTATGGTGCAGATGCGATTGCGGGGGTAATCAACTTCATCACCAAATCTGAATACAATGGCTTAGGCGTTACCGGAGCCTTACATGAAACTGAACATTCAGGTGGTGAGAAACAACAAGCTGCGATCTTCGGTGGTTTCGGTGACCTGGATGAAAATGGCTTTAACGTCATGGGTGTCTTGGACTACCGTAAATCTAACCAGATCCATGCTCAACAGCGTAAAGTCAGCCGCCGTGGTGGTGTAATTCCTGAATTAGGTATTGATGCCGGCTCTGCAAGCGGCTTCCCGGCAAACATCTATGATCCAACCACTGGTTACTTAGGTAACCCATATCCAGATGACTGTAATAATGTTCCATGGTCTTCTCCAGATGACGGCTTCTGTTATCTAAATACGCAGGCTTTAATTGCGATCAAACCACAGGTTGAAACACTGTCTGCATTAGGTAAAGGGACATTCAAGCTTAATGATTCATTAAATGCGGTTGGTGAATACGTGTTTACACGTTCTGAAGTATCCACTTCAATTGCACCAGACGTTTATGGCCGTACCGTGACTTTACCTTCAAGCAGCCAATACTATCCAGGTAATGGTATTACTCCGGCTATTACAGATGGCGAGTTAAGCGGTGACCCACTTCAACTTTACCTCCGTTCTCAGGCAGGTAACCGTCAAAGTATGTCAACCAATGACTCACACCGCTTCTTTGCCGGTATTGAAGGTGAGGCATTAGGCTGGGATATCAACGCAGGCGTGTCATACGCGAAAAGCGAAGCAACTGATGAATTTACAGGTGGTTACTTACACCGTAGCAACCTGCAAACTGCATTGAATGAAGGTCGTATCAACCCATTCGGTCCAGCACGTCCAGGCGATACCCCTTGGGAATCATTTGTGATTAATGGCGAAACTAACATCGCCTCTTTAGAGTCTACAACTGCAGACTTTACGATTAGTCGTCCAATTTTTGAATTACCTGCAGGTGATGTTGGCTTTGCCTTCGGTGGCAGCTTCACGACTCAGGACTGGGAAGCGAAAGTAAACTCTGAAATCGTGGCTCAAGTACCAGGTTCTGGTATTGATCCGAGCAAACCAATCAGTAAGGGTGATCGTGACATCACAGCATTCTTCACTGAATTCCAGATTCCAATCTTGCCAAGCCTGGAAGCTCAAATTGCTGCCCGTTATGATGACTACAGCGACTTCGGTGATACCTTCAACCCGAAAGTTGGTCTTCGTTGGGAACCAATGAAGGAAGTCATGTTCCGTGCATCTTATAGCACCGGTTTCCGTGCACCAAGCTTGTACGAAATCAACGCGCCAATCAGTGAAACCTGGACAGGTGCGAAATACAATGACCCTGTGTTATGTCCAGGTGGCACGCCAGTCGAACCTAAATATCAGGTTGAATGTAATACCCAGTTTAAGCGTACCCAAGGTGGTTCACCTGACCTGCAACCAGAAGAATCTACATCATTCACTGCTGGTTTAGTATTTGAACCAATCAAAAACCTGGTCTTCACTGCTGACTACTTCAATATCGAGATCGATGGTCTGGTAGGTACAGTGGGTGAATCATCAATCTTTGATGATCCAGACCTTTATGCTGACCGTTTCGTACGTGATAGCGAAGGCCGTATCCAGCACATCCGTACTACCCTGATGAACTCTGGCGGTTTAAAAACTTCAGGTGTAGACCTGAGCCTGAACTACCTGACACCTAAAACATCTACTGGTCGTTTCGGTTTCGGTATTGATGGTACTTACGTGATCAATCTGGACTACCAAAGTGAACCAGGCGGTGAATGGTCTGGTCTGGTAGGCAAATATGAAGACCCGGCAGTAGTTCGCTGGAAACATGTTGCCAACCTGAACTGGTCTTATGAAGACTGGAAAATGATCTTTGAACAACAGTTCACTCGTGGTTATGAAGACTACTCTGGCGAACGTGATGTGGGTGACTACACACTTTATAACTTCGCAACAACTTATAAAGGCTTCAAAAACCTGGAGTTGACTGGCGGTATCCTCAACATCTTTGATGAAGAGCCTGCTGCATCTGATGTTCTGGATAACTTCCAATACGGTTATGACCCTCGTTACTCAGATCCTACAGGTCGTACTTACTACATCCGTGGTACTTACAAATTCTAAGACAAGCTTTCTGCAAATACAGCGCCATGCTGTATTTGCAGTATTCATATCATTTTAGCCAAACAAAAAATAATGCAGCTACATCAGCTTTGAAATAAACCGTTAT
>ENA-UOWK01000362-UOWK01000362.1-bioreactor-metagenome-genome-assembly--contig:-NODE-362-length-32035-cov-25.308349_pt1 | contig 32035 bp, 32 predicted proteins | sample MGYA00238157_ERZ761612 | MGnify/ENA primary metagenome ERZ761612 (study PRJEB28901, sample SAMN06268035) | bioreactor metagenome | isolation source: Joint BioEnergy Institute, California, USA... | reverse complement strand
TTATTTTTTTTCTATTTGGGTTTCATGGATCAATTTGTAAATATTTTAGGGGAGGGGGGCCAAGTATATAAATTTTGGAATCATATGTTAAAAATTTTGTTTATATGCATACAAAAGTCAAATTAAAAAAAAAAAAATTTGGGGGGGGGGGGGGGGGGGGCGATTGCAGACTCAGGGGAGGAGTTAGGTACAGTAGGAGTTTCGGACTAAACCCCCTGGGCTGGGATGTCTGTTCGGCCTTCACTGCCCAGTTAGCAGTGGTTGGGGGCTAGACTACTCCGTAGATACTGCTTTTTGATTAAAAAGCTTACTTGCTAACCATTATTACTTATTACTCTTATCTAGTACCTACCTGCCGGCGCCCCCATGAGCCTATTATTATTATTATTATTATGACTTACTACTCCGTGGAGGCAATAATAGTTTTTGAGTCTATGTATATTTCATCCATCTCTACAGCAAGTAAGCAAAGTTCGGACAAGGGCTATCTTTCGGACCCCAGTTCAGTTCGTCGTTGGTTTCTTCTTTCGATATGATATACTGTGTACTGTACTACTTAAGCTATGCAGGAACCCAACGGTCCTGCATACCCGTCGGGTAGGTTGTGGAACATCAAACTCGAGTGGATGGAATCGACTCGAGCCATTTTTTTTTTCTGTCGAAAAGAAGGTAAGAGGAGGGTTCTCGTCCACTCGTTGGTCATTTTCTATCTATCTACCTATCTATCTCTATCGTCGCTTCGTTAGCCGCCGATTGTATGTGAATCTTCCTATTTTTCCAATGCTCTATGATGAGAACAAACAACAGCCGCACCGCTTAAAAAAAAATAACCAACGTTAACGGTATCACCTTGGCCAAGGGCCAGGTTCAACCAGCCAGAAGAAGACGATGAAGAGCTCCAACGTGTCATGTCATATGCGATCACCATGGGATGAGAGCCCATCGCACGAGTCAGTCTGTTCATAACTCTTTCCTTTCCCATTGCCAGTTCTAATTTGCCAAATTACCCATTTCTCTCGAGAGTCAAAAGTCTATGTATGTATAGGGCCGGAGACTGTTATTCCTGATCGACCAAAGCACTGTTTCAGTTCAGCTTCGACCCTTTAATTTCCAATTCTATCCTTCTTTACTTAAATAAATTACTCAGTTCGAGAACAGAACGCTCAGTTCGACACGAGGCTCAGGTAGATGGCCCAGAGCACGCCGAAAAGGCTGGTCACAAGAAGTCTTTTGTCGGCAGGGACGACCGTAAAGCAAAGAATCGAGACCAGTGGCCACATCTTGAAACCAGCGATCATAATGGGCCAGAAGTCCTGTCAAAATAAAAAAGAGAGTGAAGGAGAGAGATGTTAGTTGAGGTTTGTGACACGGAGAATAATGAAGAGTATTATTGCAGGGGCCCGGTGGTCTCTTTCATGCAAAGGTACGATGCTCTTTCTCCGGTACATTTTGACCCGATAGAGAAAACGCGAAATTCTCCGCTTACCTTCCGAATGGCCTCCAGGACGGTATCGTAGTCCTGGCCGCGCAGGATTCCCATGGTCGTCAGGAATAGCACGGTATTCCATGCCGCGCCGATAGTCTGATCGATGACGACCTTAATGACGGTGTTGCGGACGTTCAATTGCGGCTTTTTCTTGTCCGTCCTTTTGTCGTCGCTGGCACGGGCATCTCCCTTCTCAGCCTTGGGCTTAGACTTGGCGGCATCGCTGAATCCGGGGAATGCGGACTCGAGGTTCTCCAGCCACAAGAACGTTAGCGGCGAGATGATAACCGCGCACGTCGTAAATTGCAACAGGGTCCGGACATCGAGCTCGAATGGTCTCTATTTTTCATTCATTCATTGAGAAGGCCTAGATCCCGCCGCGGAGGTAGTCCCACTCACCACGACGGAATCCGGGGGAAAGCTGCTTGTCAGCGGTTGCATTATCCGGAGCTGGTTTTCGTTTACTTTTACTGAATGGGGTGAGCTGAAACAAGCTGAAACGAGATCTGGGTGTGATTCATCGCAACCTCCATGGTGTTGGTGCCTTCAACCATCGCCGCTGTAGGTGAACAAAAAAAGCGTGCCACAGGGGAAATAAAATCCCCACCCCTCATTATCTTTTCTCCCCCCCTCCCCCCCCCCCCCCCCTAACACTTTCCTTCGACGAACCCTTTACACTACAGGTACAGGAGCAGTGCAGGCTGCAGCCGCTGCAAACAAAAGAAGATAATATATGAAACTGAAGCATCGAAAGATCGAACTAATGAACGAACAAAAGAACGAATAAAAGCCCTGATAACGGAAGTACGTACCTGATCTCTATACGCCTTAATTCCCTGCGCAAGCACATTCGACCCCGCGTTTATCAGCGCTGCCTGAAAAGTGGCCTTGACGATTGGCGGGGCAGACATGGCTGTCGAGGCTGAGAAAAGAGGAAGACTCAAGAAAAAAAAGCCGTGTCCAAAGATACGGAGTTGTCCGATGCTGATGCCGAAGTGTGTCCTCTGTTGTCCCAACGGACCGCACAGCACTGCGGGGGTTAGGTTAGGCTGGTAGGCGTGTCCAGGCAGAACGAACTGGGATCAACGGAACGTTGTCTTCAACCACCTGCGGCCTAACGCTCTCTGGACTCTGGGCGACGCAAGACCCCTCTGCCTAGTCCTACAACTGTTCGAGTGAGCCCTGCACGCAGTCGTGTCTAAAAATAAAAATCATTGCGAGAACACTGCCCGGCTCGGCTTGCAGGGGTCCCCTCCCGAGCGGGTAACTTCTTACCTGGTATTATTCGATGCAGATGGGCAGGTAGGTATCCTCGGTTGTCGACGTCAAGAATTCGATTAGAGACGAGGCGGACACCTGTCGACAGAGCCGATGAGGGCAGCAGAATTGAGGCGACCTTTTAAATAACATGCGTTGAGCATTGGAGCGCTGTGGTCGCGCCAAGAAGCGGGATGCGGGCACTAAATCGGCGTCTGCCGGCCGGCTCCACTGCGACAAGGATGTGTACACCGTAGGGTCCTGAAGGGCTTGCAATGGTCCAATCTGAAAGTTCAATAGAAAGGGAGATGTCTTCAATCATATTAATTACTAAAAATTCTAGAATACACATAGGAAATAAGAAGAGGAATGATGGATGGATTTGTAGAAGAGGATGGGTTTTGTTCGAAGGGTCCTTTGATGGCCCATCGCACTTCCCATAACGAATACCTTACCCGAAGGGGTAGCTGGAAACGAACCCTGGGCCCTACCCGAAGAACCCCCATACAGATCCATAGCAGGACAATAAAGTATGGAGTGGTTGATATGGAGTCCGATGTGTTGGAAGCCCTCAGGGACCCTCTGGACATCTATCTTGTCCAATACATCTTGGCATCACAGAGGTGGTACGTTGATTCTGCCATCTGCCATTCATGTTCATAAGATGAGATATGCTTGATTAAAAAATTATGTATATATTAAGCAATCTTATTAAATAAACAGGTCTCACGAGGTTAATCTTTTCATAATACCGTGTAAGCGACCCGGGAAGTTTTGTGGTTGTGAAGCAGTTCCGGTTACCACGACTGCAGACCCAGTTATGCTTTTGGTCATAGTTGCTGTGACACAAAGATAACATGAGAGTTGAAAGAAGCTCCTCTTCCACTACGCAATCAAGACAGGTAGGAGTTCAATTAAGTAAATTAGCATGTAGACAAGCATCTCTGGTAAACTTGTAAAAAGAAGAGAGGGGAAAGAAAGAAAATAAAGAAAGAGAAAGAGACACCGTTCAGAGTCAGGTATTTGAAATGATATTCATTCATCACGTCATAATAGGTACCTACTACCTTGGTCCAATACATAGGTATACCGCTATCACCACGCAAGGACATCCTTGCCTTGCGATCCGGCCGCGGAATTCATCGTAAATGACCCCTTGCTGAGGCACTCGAGCTCTTTGCATAGTGCACAAGAGTTTCAGAGTTAGCATTTATATTCTGTTCCGTCCTGAGAAGAAAAGGATCCTGCCTGCTGGATAACAAGCACACGGAATGCAAAGGGACAAGAAAGGCAACTAAGAGATATGGAATTGGGAGAACTAACATGCATCCGCTTGCGCATACTTGCTGCTTGTCGTTGACCGTCTCAGGGCAGGGAACACCTCCGTTCCCATGGTCTTCTCCAGCTTGAGGTGTGTCTTCAGGTGCATAAGAATGTTGTACTGCGCGTCTGGTTATGTATAAAGATCTTCAGGTTAGTAGTCGGTTTGTGGATGATACTTATGGGGAGTCTTCTTTGAGGAAGGCATTAAACATAATGTAAATATATAGGTCGACAGATACTAGGAAGAGTTTGAATCACCTTTGCTATTCTCATCAAGGCTGGAAAAGGTCATATCAATAGTCCTGGATGCATAATGAAGGGAGAAAGATTAGTCCCTACTACTTATTATTAGCTAATGCTGGATCTTGTTCCTCGAGCAGTGCAGTGAACAGAGCTTACCTTGTATATAGATAGAGGTCTTTTGGCTAAATCCTCATATACGTACCCTGACTCCTGGTAATGAGATTTAAAGTCATTCTCTACGTTTTCAATCCTTTCCCGAAGGATTTCCACCAATTTCTCTGACACCAGTTTGGAAGTTGCGTCAATTGTCGGACGGCGGGAGTATAAATCGCACCGGATCAGAGTCCGGCTCTCAGACGAAGGGAAAAAACACAGCGAGTACCATAACCCGGTAGCTGGAATGGTGTGAAGGGAAGCCGTTGGAAACAGGGACAAGCTGGAGGGTCCCCGTTTGGCGCTCTTGTCTGTAAGTAAACTGAAAACAGAGGCGAGCGTGGACCGAGGAATGTGATCCTGCAGAACGTGCATATCGAAAGAATTGTCTGGATTAACGAAGAATATCTATTAGCGACATCAATGAAAGCAACAAAATAGACCGTTTCCTTGGAAAGACATACCTGCCAACTTCCAATTGAAGGCACCTTCTAATGTCCAACCCGCCACCCACGTTGAGTTCAACAACAGACCTTGACGACTCGCGAAGACATCAGTGTATGTAGAATCCACTTCCGGGACCGTTGGATTGGCATCAAGGTTGATAAAAATGAGCCCATGCTGAGTCGTCCGCGTGTGGATCTCGAACAGCCCGTTCTGCGATTTATCGAAACCAGGGACGTTTTGGAAGTGCGGAGCGTTGATAAGTTGGCCACGGGTGTTGTAGCTCCAGCCATGATACCGGCAACCAAGGACAGTGGTAGATCCCGATTCTTTCCTGGTGATTGTATACGCTCTATGGCGACAGACGTTGTGGAACGCTCTTACGATGCCGTCTTTTCCCAAGATCAGGAAGATGGGAAAGCCCGCGAGCTGGAAGGAGTGGTAGTCTCCGGGTTTTGTGAAACGACTGCGGTGGGAGACATAGAGCCATGTCTGTTTTGGCTGGTTTAGCAGGCTACTGTGATATAATTAGGGTTGGGCGTTGTAACATACCTTGCTAAATATTGCTCTTCTCTCGAGATCAAAAATATCTTTCCCGGTCCACCAGTTTCCAGGGAAGTCAGACTCTTTGGAAACGGTAGACTGGATTGTTTTCGCAGCAGCTGAAGGCCGCGCTTCGTCCTTTCCAGAGCCTTTCTTTCTGGACAGTAACTGCGTATCTGAATTTTGTGAAAGAAGAGAAGCTTTATGCAGCAGATATGCAACGGATACCAGCAGCGCCAGTACAGACACTGCCACTGACGGGGACGAAACGGCTAAAGGCAGAAGTTCCTGCATTTTTGACTTAAAAAAGGATTTTTGATCGTCGTCGCACCCTGACTACATGATCTTCCTCGAGGGCTCTTATAAATGAATCTTATTATCGCCGCCAATGCTGATCCATACCACACAAGACTACTTTGAATGAATGTAATTTCGTCGCGGAAGCATCCAGACAACCAAGACCAGCCTGCAACGCGCCGCCTTGGCGTTACATGCCGACCGTGCGAATTCCCACAAGAAACAGGTACTCCGGCCGTCTTTCGGTGAAGATAGAGAGATATTCATTCGATATTCGTCGTGTTGCCTAATTGGGTGCGATGATCCAGCGCGGCTGCATGGTCACCCCGCTTCTAGTGCTGCACTTCACTGTTTCCGCGGACCTATTAAACATCGCCCTTTAGACTAGCATTTACTAAGCGGACGTCACAATTCGATGTGGAAGGCATTATGGAGCTGTAATATGCTTATGGGACGATAATCATCAGATGACCTTCTACGTGGCTTATCTCAATTCAACTGCGATCTCCTCGTGACTGATAACACTATGCAGTCCAAGTCATCACAACCATGTACTGTACCTATGCAGCAGCTTGAACAGTCTCAGGAACAATATTCCCGTCCCTGATATTCGACTTCTGTGTGCTCTTCGCTCGTTTCTCAGCCTCGTATTGCTGGCACACAAGGTCAAAGACCCGTTCCTGGTAGACTAGATGGAGATTTTAGCTGTGTGAACTCATTGTCAAGGTCAGGAGACTGCACATACAGGCTACTCCTGTTTCTTTCTCAGGATTCAAGATGCCCTCATTATAGACACCTTTCTCCAGGTTTTCCTGCGCCTTTTCGCACAGCTCGAAATCTTCGATTGCAACCTTCCGGACGAATTTGAAGTATTCTTCAAACTTCTCTCCAGACTCCACGTGATAGTAGTCAAACTCCATCCTGGTGACACCGGGGTTCTCTGTTGGACAGACTCGGAACGAAGACATTCCTCCACCGTACACATTCAGCGTGCAGTTAGGAAAGAAGTAGAGAAACAGCCCGTCGTCGGGTTTCTTAGGGTCGGCCACGTGCTGCGAGAAATTCTTATGGTTGTAGACAGTGTAGAACGTTGGTGGATAATATACGGAGAAGGACGGATGCGTAAACTGGCAGTGTAAGCATTCTTGGTATCCATCAACCCTTGGCCACATTGTTAGTATACCATCTAATAGATGTCAGTGTGGAGACGAGACTTTACATTGTCTTCCAGTTGAAGTTCCCATGGTACTTGATGCTGCGACGATATGGACGCTTGGTAAAGTCCACCTTTGCAAGGAGTTCCTCCAAATAGGGGAAGAATTCATGGAAGCTGGGCGCTTCATCTGACAGAGTTGTGAAGACGAGACCTGTGGGAGTTATATGGCTTCGTAGCTCGGCTCCCTGGAAGCATTGTTAGAATTCCGCTCTTTCCAGTATTTGTAAATAAATGACAAGGAGATAACATACATCGCTCGTAGAGGTGACCTTGATATCTCCTGGGCCAGGGAAAGCAGAGCCTGCCGATGTTCTGAAGGCGCAGATCTGCTTCTGAGCAATCTCATACTCGACTTTCTCACCAACGTTCATGAAGCGAGTGACGGGACCAAGCAAGTACCAGGACTATCGTGGCTCATCAGATAACCGTAAAGGAGAAGCAGTGATAGGAGGCCATACTTTCATAAAGACACCCCGCCGCTCAAGTTGGTAGAGCGGAAGGCTACGGTACCAGGACGCTGGCAAAGTCCGTGCTAATTCTGACATTCTGGTGTACTCGGGGCGGTTTCAAACCGAATTTTTTTTGTCTCCTTCTCTCGCGGAAGATTATTATTTTTGATTGCGGTTGGGGAAAAAACCATAGGATTCTTCTGTTGTTGACATTCTCTCTACACTATGTTCATGGTTTTGAAAGCGGTCATCCCCGCGCAGCTCCGTTCCTCCTTATTGGTCCAGCATATTGCTTCCTGAAGAGGTTATCTGATCCCGTCGAGAACGTAGAAACGAAAGCAAATGCAGACAAATGGTCTAGTTAGTTCCAATTTGACATATCGCATATGGCTTGGTACCTAAGTTGATAGGCGACTTGTGGAAAAGGTGATGCTGCATGTGTAGCCTTGGAGAGAGCCCGGAGGTACCCACATAGGTATGATTTTCGTCAATGGCAGGTCGCCTATCTGTTACTCCCACATAGAGCAGAACACGTCACCTCAAACTCAATCAGTGATACATGTTTACTGATGCGCGGTTCAAGATATCAGGTGATAGTGCTGTATGTGAACAAGGCCTTGAATAATATTATTATCTAAATGAAAGCATTGGCATAGTGGTGCATGGGTCGTGGAACACAAGAGCGATATATGGCACTATTTAAGGACAAAGTCTGGGTGTATTATGCCTCATTTCTTTCTCCTCATACTTGTTGGCGAATTAACGCAGACTGCATAACATAAGAATAGAGAGCCGTTGCAGTTTGTGGCATGATGTACGGGAATAGACGTTCCAAAAATAATATCAGACTCCATCTTTTATCTTGGAACTAGTCTCATTCATAAAGTCAATGGCCTTCCAGGGGCTGTTTAGAACATTCTTCGAATATTCAGTTTCTGGCACAAACGGTCTCAAGCATTAAAGCAGTATCTCCCTGAGTGGCATTTTCTTAGGCTACTATTTTCTTTTGTGTGTTTGGCAATGGCACACATTTCTGTCATTTTCAAACTAGGTGCAAAGACAGCCCCAGTCTAGCTTGCAATGTACTATATTTTATAACAGCCATCTTTAACAGGATTATCAAGACAGCCTGGATAATATCCATGAGGCTAACACCTTAATAATTTCATTTTGTTGTGCTCTATGATGACACTAGGGAATGAATAGGATACATATGAGAAAATAGAGGAGAGCAAATTTTGACTCTGAGGAATGATGACTTTACCGCCGAGGATGTCGATCAAAGGCAATTTCGTCCTTGACCAGGAAAAGTGATATTTTCAAATTAACCATTCCCCGTCGATCATTCTCAAAGACAAATATTGGTAATACATGCCCAAACAGGGGTAGCCATACAGTGCCCGGGCACGTTCATGCAAGCCTGAGCATACCCACCGTTATCCCAGGGCTGGCATTTGTAGATTGAGCCACTATCACTGTACACCCAAAGGCTCTTGTCGCGCAGAGTGTAAAATTCTGATGTCTGACCGCAAAACGACGCTTCGGCGCGGGATTCAATGAAATTTTCAAGGTATGAGCCACGAATGTGCACATAATCATTGCAGACAAATTTGCCGTGTGGAACTACCACATTGTAGTACCAGTCGAGATCGACATCATTACTGCAGGAGAACTTCCAAATTGTAAATCCGGTTTCAGTGGGCTCGGATCCAGTTGAAGTGGTTGTGGTCTTGGAGGCGGTTGTCGAGGTCGTCTTTGTGGGCTGAATCGTAGTTATAGTCATCGGAGGATCGACCGCGCAGATCAAAAACGTCGACTTCGCGGCATTGGTCTTGGTTGACAAGACGGCTCCCCAACCGCCGTTGCAAGTGCAGAAGGTTGTCGTACTGCTTCCTTCATCCGTTCTGTTTTGGAAGAAAAGATTCCAAGTGAGTTTGGCGATCCACCCCTTAATCTGGCAATGACAGGTAGGTAGGTATATACTTACGAATGCATGCCACATGACGTGACAGAGATAGCCGAGGTCGTAGTCGCTGTAGTATGTGTTCGAGTTGCGGTAGGCCCTGGCCCGGATATGGTAAGTATTGTGCCACTCATCATGACCGGATCCATGGCAGTAAGATACGGATTGATGAACGAGGCAAATGAATAGGCTTCGGCAGTCAGCTCATTAGCAGGCTCGCCCTGCCAGTCCGCATTCTGTACAAACACCGTGCCAAGCTGAATACCAGCGAAAATAGTAGGTTCGCATCCAACGACCACAGGATCACATATAGTGGCACAGTGAGTGTCACCGGCATCAGTACATGCTGTATCGCAGGCGGTTGTAGTGGTTGACGGTGTCGTACAGGATGACGTGCTGGTTGTCGAAGAGGTTGGATCTTCGGGTAGACCACCACCTCCTCCAGGTTGACGGCAGTTTCCTATAGTTCCAATGTCAAAAGATCTGGTTGATGTCTCTTCATCTGAAGAGGTTTACCGTCTCCACACCCTGGACCGCACCCTTCCAAACCGCAACCACCGCCGCAAAAGCCCAGTCCACAACCTCCATCACATCCTAAGAATCCACATCCTCCCCCACATCCAAACAGACTGCAATCATGAGTCCCACAGTCCGATAGCAGTTTTCCTGCACTGCAGCCGCCACTAGATGGAGGACGCCCGTGTTTGTAGACAACAGGAGGGACCTTCGTTTTTGTGGGCTGGATCGATGTAACCGTGGGCTGGGGCTGGATCGTAATAGGATAAGAGTAGGTAAAGAAAACTGGAATTAGAGTCGAAGAGGTTGATGTAGTGATAGTGGATGTGGCAGCCACGGCAACACCTGCGCACGGTCAGTCAGGGAGCTTCCAGGGTGGTAAGGAAAAGGCTTCTCACAATAATACTCGTTGGCCCAAAGCCCCGAACAGTCGGATTTAACAGCTGGGTTCCAAGCCTGACAAAATGATCAGTTCAATTTCCAATCTGTGGAGAAAAACTAAGACACCTCGTCATACTCACTACAAACTGCTCCAGAGTGATACCGTGAGCGATCGCGATACCGTAGCAAGTATCTCCAGAGACGGCCATATAAAAGCTGATACAATTGGATGCTATGCCAGTTTGCACAGCAGCCGGGGTGGAGACAGATGTACTTGAAGTGATAGTAGCAGAGGTAGAACTGCTGGTCATGGTGTGATTCAGAGGAAACGGTGTCTCGGTACCAGGTAGAGTGAGAACAATCGGGGGAGGCGCAATGCTTTGCATAGGACTAAAGATTGCTGATTCAACAGTCATGCTAGCAACCGTTACTGCCCAGAAAGGAATCTCAGTAATGACAAACGGAGGCACATGAATCGTCGTTGTCTTGGTATAAATCGATCCTTCAGAGCTCGATAAAAGGGATGTGGTATATTCTGGCCAGGTAATTGTCGCCGGGGTCTCCAGGGGGAATGGCGGCAGAACAAGAGTGCAGGGTAGATTGCACGCAACAGCAGGAGTTGCGTTCTTCCAGAGGTCCGGTCCGATGTAGACATCGCTCTCTTCACCATTGGAACCATCGTCCCCGGGGAAGGGATCGGTGCTGCCAGTCAAACCATCTTTGGGGGAGGAGGGAAGTCAGTTTCCAATTTCTTTTGTACACGTAGTAGATCCGTCTGAAGGGACAAATAGTGGGAATTAGACTTACTCGTGGCAGTGCCATCACTATCCATGCTCACAGCCCATACCATCGTGCTGTGGAAATAAAAAGGATCAGCTTACAGAAATCCAAATAGACAAATGTGGTGCCCACTCACCCGCCAATACAGTGTCGATTTGCATAGTCCAACTTAACCTCGAAGGATTTCCAGTCATCATAGCTAACCCACTGATCCCCATCAAAGGTGACTATTTGCACAGCCGCTTCTTCATCGAAAATCTTTTTCGCGCCCCGGCTTGAATCTTTCAGAATGGCCTCAATCTCACTGAAAGATAAGATGCCCGCAGTCTTGGTGCAAGGTCCTTCTTTGCCTGGAAATTAACCGTATGAGACAGTCTTGATCTTATCAAAAGGGGTCAGTGATGTGTGCCTTACCTGCTGCGGAGAAGGGGCATCCCGATGATGCGCATGTGGGATCCTTGAGAGTAAAGCCTGAGATGTCCGACGTTAGTATTCTAAGGACTAGTTTTTGTGTCAACAAAGGGAGTAGTTAGAAATAGGAAAGATGTTCAAGATTCTGAAGATAACATTTTCACCTACTTCGTCCATAAAATCCCAATCCCATGACCACCTTAGCTGGATCGATGTCGTTCCGCCACAAGAGATCCATGGCCCCCACAATTTCCGTCAGGTTGGTATGAGAATTCACAATAGAGCCAATCCATGGGTTATTGGCATCCCATGTTCCATCTTCTTTGATTAGAGCACTCTCGACTTCTCATGGAGGATCCAGATCACGTACGGAGATCATAGGTCATCATATTGAACTAGATTATTCAGATCAGAACAACTCGTAATTCATCCAATGAGCAGTAGGATCCTTCTTACCCAATCAACGCTTTTGGCCAAGTTGACGATATCAAAATGCCTCAAGTACCAGTAGCTGCTGGGCAGCGTAATAGTAAGGCCATAACTTCTCTTCGAACTGTTGAGTGCTGCCCGGAGATTCTGCAGAAATTTGACAAAATTATTGAAATCTGCTTCGCTGCCTCCACGTTCCGAAGCTACTGGGTATTCCCTACGTCGAAGAAAAGTCAGGACCAGTAAATATAGAAAACGAATGAGTCAGATATCCCAGTGCGTAACTAATCTACTAACTCACCAGTCCAAATCAACTCCATCAAACCCGTAGGTTTCCAAGAAGGATAGTAGGGACTGAAAGAATGTGTCCTGCCTGGAGGTGGATGCAGCAAGTTGGGAAAATGTATTGGCAGTGGCTCCGGGGTCATTGAAATCCCATCCGCCAATAGAAATCCAGACCTCCAAGCCCGGCTTACGCTTTTTCAATGCAACCGCACGTTGATATAAGTCTTGTTGGTTGCTAGCCATAGGAGTGATGGTAAACAACTTCGGATCAATGTAAAGGAAAGCGAAGTTGATATGGGTATAGCCGCCTATGGGAATCTCCTCGGGTTCCATGGTGTTACAATTCCGACCTAGATTCCAGCCTTCATAGTAACCAATGGTCCGTTTTGTGGCAGAAGAGCCGGTACAGACAGGTTCAGCAACTGTGACATCTCCGCAAAAATCCTTTGTGATGCCACAGAAACCGAAGGGACTGCAGCAGACTTTTAACAGGCACATTTCTGCTTGTGCGTAGTCCGAACCTGTGAATTAACTGTGAGAAATCTGATGGGACATCAAGAAATAATCTTGATCATGAAAAGACTTACCCCAGACCTCTCCCCAGCCTGGATACACGCCTGGATCACATTCCGACTTCTGTGCACAGGTCCCATTTGCACTTGCCTCTGGCACACATTTCTCGGCGGCACAATATGATGGCCCGTAGCCGCAGATCCTTAAGGATTTTGAACAACATCCCAATTGGCAGGGCTTGTGCTCGTCGCAAGTGACATCACAGGACCCAAATAACAGGATGAAGATGTAAAGAACAGCTAAGGCAAAGAACAACCTTCGCATCTTGATCAAAAGAGATCACCTTCAGTTGTTGATATCGAATGGGCAATGGAAGGGTTTCACTCTTGAAGGGATTGAGGGTGAGAAGGATGTTTTAAATACTAAAATTTTCCTCGATCAGAAATGTGGGAGCACGCCGTCTCTCAAGGGGATATTCACGTCCATGGCACCCCCTGGTATATGCTCCTTTCCAGGAGACATCCGTCCTGTTCATGGACTATTCGAATTCACGACACCCTCCAGTATACTCGCCCGTGTGCCTTACCCCTCCCCCCCAACCCAGGACACACTCTCCCTGAAACTATCCTTCGTTATCAAATTTTCTAGTTTCTCAATACTGTTTTAGGATCAGAGGGACTCCGATCTCATTTCCAGACAGCCACAATTCTTATATCGCAATTTATCATCCATTTTTTGCTTGCTTCAGTATGAAAATATTCAGCTTTCAGTGTCAAATCGGCCTCCTCCTTCTAACACTTGCATTCATCCTTTATCCTACAGGCTTCTGTGTGGATGTGGATGTCTACACCCAATTTCGTGTTGAGCTAAGTTCTGGCCCTGTTACTCGACAGGGAAATAGTGGCGGTTCATGCCATGGAATAGATGCAGACCTGAACGCCATCTACAGGGAAGCGATCGATATGGCTCAAGTGGCTCTCGATTCCATCAATAATTACGTTGAGGATTCGACCGTCAGAGCAACGCTAAAGACATTCTTTGGCATCAAAGAAGACGAATTCACCACTCTTGTCGACACAAGATATTTACTTCTTTTCAATTTTGTTGAAGGTACTGTACATCATTTTTCAAGGATGATATAGAAAAAAAATATTAAGCATGTCATTCACAGAAACATACAAAAAGATTGTCGCATTTTCAACGACAACACACAACGGGCTTGAGCCGTCGTTGTTTTGTTCCGAGAGCTGGCGTTGGAGGACTGAGTGGGAGTACGACAGGACAACTGGGAAGCGGACTGGCCGACGCCTCCGGGATATACCAGGTAATCGCTCCTTGAGCCAAGATGAATACAAGAAGAGATCAGAAGAATAACATAATATCACATTCCAGGTTTGGAACCTTTCAATTACTGGGCCCCACGCTTCAAAGACTATGTTGGTGGCAGCGAAGCCTTATGTGAAGGGAAAACCATGGCCTTCACGACCCTTAGGAGAAAAAGCATCACATTTTGTCCCTTTACTTTCGAGGCGGGAGGACGCAGGGACATACTTGGCCCCTGGAGAAGCGGGGAGAAGTTTATCCCGGAAGGAGTCCCTTTGTTTTTCTACGCATCTACATCAGGCAATTTCTTGCATGAGCTATCCCATTTGGTTACCGATGGCCGTATGCCTCTACATTCCATTAGTTATAATTCACCTGCTTGTTCAATGCCACTGATCCATATAGCAGGAGTGAATGATCAGAAATACGGAGATCAGCCGGCATATGGGCCCGTACTTTCGGCGTGGCTAGCAGCTTTGGACCCGACGAGGGCAGTAGTAAATGCAGACAGTTACACGTGGTTCGCAATTGCTATGTATCTCCCCCAATATGACTGGTCAAGGGCTATGAGCGCGAAGAGGGCAGCAGGCCAAGATCTTTATATCAAGGGCAACGACGGATTGAAGAGCAGAACATTTCACATATGGAATTTGACTTATCCGATGGCAGAAGATGAAGGAGAGGATGACATGTCCTAAGCAGAACTCTTGCGCCAATTTTCTGCAAAGAACTCTGCTGAAATGTTGGTCAAATGAGCCCTGGGACGGAAAGCAGGAATTGATAAAGTGGGATTTCAGGTGTCAGGGGCCTCCCAGACTACGATTTACCACGAAGGTCAATTAATGATAAGAAGTTTTACAATTCACAAGGTCCAGGTGTGCTCAATCTCCTCAAAAACGCCCATGTTTCGTTTCAATCCCCAACATCCCACATTCCTCCAAGTCATCCAGAGAAATTTCTATAGCTATCCGCAGCTCTCGGCCATTCTTAGTTTTCTTGTACCACCTCTGAGTCTCTTTATAGAGCTTTTCCGCCTCCTCGCTCTCCCACAAGAAGAAATATACGAGCCTTTTCGCAATTTGCCCTTCATATTGGATCTCCCCTTCGAGCCATCCATGGTTAGTTTGTACGAAGACCATCCATAGGGCCTAGACTCTGGTCTTCGAAACCAGACATGTGACCTATTTTCGGCCCACATAAATCTTCTAGTCTGGACTTTGCTTGTTCGGATAGATCATATGGGAAATAGACGGTCCAAATCTCATAGATATCGTTTGGATGTGCGAATATGCGTGGCTTGATAACATGTTCGTAGCTAACGCCCAGTTTGTAGATAAGGTGGACATCTGGAGTATCGCCCCTTGTCGTATGCAGAAGCCTCTCCCAGAAGATCTTGAAATCCTCTGATTGCCGAGACTGCTCTCTGGAAATAGCAGGCCACAACTCTACAAGGTTACATATCTTCATAGAAGCCGGTACCCACTAACCAATAATAATCCATAATCTCTCAGGAGGCTCAACCGGTCGACTTGTGAAAATGCCTTTACACCCGGATTGGCCACGTAGAGCTGCTAATGCAGCCTTCCATCCCGAGTTTGCGAGTCCGTCTGTATATTCCAGGTCAAACCACTCGAGAAGGCGACGGCGTTCATTCTCAGCAGGCCGCTCAGTAGTCATCTCCCCTTTCTCAGTCAACTTGGTATCCTTTGCGCCTTCAGAGTCCAATTTTATCGCAGCTTGTGAGCTTGAGCTGGCTTTACTTTTTGGGCGCATCACGACTGTTGAGCGCGAGCTCCGTGAGCGCTTCCCGACTAAGTTTTTAGGGTTTGAGCGCTTTGCGGCAGTTGAGCTTCTCGTAATTCTTGCCATGCAGGGATCCCTACAAAGCGATCTTCAAGCATTAGGAGATATTTTATCTGCGCGAATGAAGATCTTGTGAGATCTAAAATGTTGTAAGTTGCTGAGTTATTTGGGAGTAATGTTGATGCAAGAGGTATTCCATACTACGTTCCGTGCCTGAGGTGTCTAGACGGCCAGAACTTTACTAGTACTCCGTAGTAGCAGGGCAGCATCTGCAGATTCCTCTTAGCGACGTCCTACAGACTCCATAAATAAAAAGGTAATAGGTCTCTAAGTGACGAGCGAGAGACCGGATCCCAACAGCGACGCCACTGCATTATTTCGCTGTTGCCTGATCTTCGTGTCATCGTCCGCATGTTGTCGACTTCAGCTTTCTAGACCAAGCTGGTAGGAGGGACTGCACAAGGGAAAATGAAGATGTTTGTACAGAGGACTCCAGTCGCTGGTGTGTTGAGAGCGTCAAGGCAATGAATTAAATGCTCTATCAGCGATGGAATGCTGCTCTGTGAAGTAAAGATCTGAACAAAGTATCACAGGATCTCGCGGCGTGGGCTGGTCACCCCGGGCCCACGATTACATACAGCGTGACGTCCGCGCCGTCGATCCCCGACGGAGCCTGGCGCCTGACCGTCCGCCTTGCATCCTGCTTGAACCAGAGCGCCTCATACCTCCAGACCTCATCACTTTTTTGCCGGGTTCAGATACAGGCTTTCGGGAGATGACCTGCGTATACTGAAGAAAACATTTATCCAGTTTCTCCAGAGAACTGCCGCCATGGCAGACTCCGGAATCAGGCTGACCCCGCCGCCCTCGCCGCCGTCTCCATCAGCTTCATTCTACGACGTGAGCGACGATGAGGAGAACGAGTACAATACTATTGCACATTCGCGGTCGGGAAGAGGAGTGAAGCTTCTCTTCTCGAAGAGCAAGGTGTGTCCGTTCGATTATTCGCCCGTCATCTCTTCCGCAGTCGTCTTCCGCAACGGCATACTGACACGCGAGTACCTGAACCGCGCTGCAGGTCTATGTCCATCCCACGCCTTCATCGAAGGACAATATCCCTGGGTTCATTGCCCTGATTCAGCAGAAGCCCGTTCCCGACGCGAATCGCTCCACGTCATCCGTTAACTCGCGGAACATCGATACTTCGTCCTATCTCCTTGCCTGGGTGCCAGAGTCATCCCTTGGCGACGCCTACAGCACCTATGTCAAAGTCGACCTCGCCGACAGTTCGTCTCCCCCTCGCCAGACATACCTCGTTCCGCCCCTTCCAACAACCACAACTTGCAAGGACCCGATCGGTCTCTACGCGTTTGCGATACCACTTCGGGACATATACTCGTTGATTGTGCGACCACCAAGTCTTGGATGGTGGTTTGGCAGTCTCGTGATCAATACAAGGGCGGGAGACAGCTTTCCAGCGCTGTTTTTCCATGACAGCGAGTGCGAGTCGACAATACTGCAGAAGAAGAAGAGGGCAAAAGAAAACTTCGACCCATTCGGCGAGGATGGGAGCATGTTCTGGGGCGGTGACGAGGTGTTGAGATGGCTCAGAAAATATGTGGAAGTACAGCGCTCCGCGGTGGACCCCAGCGTATATCTTATCGATCCCTCCGAAGAAGACAAAGAGTCGTTCGGTAAGCCATTACCTGGGTCTCCGAAGGGCCAGGCCCAGATTCAGGCCGCGGGCCCAGTCCGACCAAAGGGAAACACCCAACGAGATGCCGGGATGGATCCCTTGACCAGGACGCTGAAGGAGGCCCGATGGAAAGTGCTCGAGTCGCTCAGTAGGATAACGACCTTCACGCGTCGGACGGCAAGTGAGCTTGCAGAAAATCCACGAATCCCTCCACAGGTCCGTCGATTGATGAAGAATCCGGAGATCCAGACGCTGCAGGAGGAATTCGACAGCGCCAGGATATACCTGGCGCGGTGGGCTATGAGCATCGCAGAGCAGAGTGAGCGAGAGCGGAACCAGCGGATATGGACCGCACGAGATATCCAGGAGATGGAGGACAGCTCGGTGGGCGAGTTTGAAATTTTGAACCTCGAAACGGCAACCATGTCGATACAGGATCGACGGAAGACAGTTACTCTCAAGGAGTGGAGGGGGTGGTTTGACTCGAGTGGAAGGTTGCAAGTGACCGTTGACGAGGTTAAAGAGCGCATATTCCACGGCGGACTTGACCCGAACGACGGTGTCAGGAAAGAAGCCTGGCTATTCCTCCTAGGTGTCTACGACTGGGATAGCAGCGAAGATGAGCGGAGAGCGATTATGAACTCGAAACGTGATGAGTTTGTACGATTAAAGGGCAGCTGGTGGGAGAGGATGGTGGAGGGAAGCTCGTCAAGTGAAGAATATGAGTGGTGGAAAGAGCAGAAGGTTCGAATAGGTATGCTCTTTTGGCTCCAATTTCTCTTTGGAGGCTTCGATATGCTGATCAGACATGTCACCTGAGCAGAGAAAGACGTCCATCGCACAGACCGTAACATTCCCCTCTTTGCAGGGGAAGACATTCCCCATCCAGACCCAGAGTCTCCTTTTGCAGACTCTGGGACGAACGTGCACCTAGAGCAGATGAAGGATATGCTTCTAACATACAACGAATACAACCCTGATCTTGGCTACGTCCAAGGCATGAGTGACCTGCTGTCCCCAATCTACGCAGTTATGCAGGACGACGCTGTTGCTTTTTGGGGATTTGTGGGGTTCATGGACAGAATGGTAAGGAAATTGTCTAGAATATGGTCATATTGTGCTAATAACTTCCAAATAGGAACGAAACTTCCTCCGAGACCAGTCTGGTATGCGTGCGCAGCTTCTCACCCTCGACCATCTCGTCCAGCTCATGGACCCTCAGTTGTACCTTCACCTCCAATCCGCTGACAGCACCAACTTCTTCTTTTTCTTCCGGATGCTGCTTATCTGGTACAAGCGGGAGTTCGAATGGGTCGATATCTTGCGCCTGTGGGAGACGCTATGGACCGATTATCTGTCCAGTAGCTTCCACCTGTTTATTGCCTTGGCGATCCTGGAGAAGCATAGAGATGTTATCATGGACCATCTCAAGCACTTTGACGAGATTCTGAAGTATAGTAAGTTATTCCCGTCTCCGGAATTTTAATTTCGCATTACAGCCGCTGAGAGTTTGTGTTTGTGCTTCTAGTTAACGAGCTCTCCAACACAATCGAGCTCATCCCGATTCTCACGCGCGCAGAGTCTCTATTCCACCGCTTCGAACGGAAAGTCCAAGCCATAGACAAGAAAAACAACTTCCCCACGCCCTCAGTGCGCCAACGAAGACCCGGTTCCGATGCGTCCGCTGTCGATGTCGACAAGGGCAAGTCGCCCCAACGCGCAGCCGGAGCTGAAGCTGGAACTGCAGCTCGTAGCAGCGGCAGCAGCATCGGTCAGGCCGTCGCGCAGGGAATCGGCGCGGAGAAAGAGGAAGAGAAAGAGACGGTCATCTCTGCCGAACTGAGGCAGCTTCTCAGCAGGGAAGTCATCACTCGGGATAAGAAGGACGTCAGGCGGCGTGGTGGCGTGAGCAGGTGAAGGTGCTCAATTGGTACTAGAGGTGCCCAGTCTTTTTTCATGACCAGTTTTCATCAGCTCGTGTATGCTCTTTCTTGCAATGACACTCTTGGATTCCCAGAATATTCTGCTCTTTCTTGTTCTTTGTTTTACGGGCTCAATTGTATTTCGGAGTTGGATTAATGAATGGGCTTTGGGGATCATGCGGATGTTTCGCTTGTGATATATATCGGCCTGTCTTACACCTTCTGTCCCCAGCATGCATGGTGATGTTTTCAGGGTCAATTATGTTATGTTGATGTATGTCACCTAGTGGGCACCTACATACCTACCTAACTTACCTAGCCTAAGTACAGTACCAACTGGCTTTATATAATGAATTCAAGTCACCAATCTGCCCTGGAATGGTCAAGGTACATGTGATGTGATGTGCACTTATTGTTCGTCTTATCTATTGACGACTAGTGCAGAAATAAGAATGGATGGATGGGTCAATCGAGTCCATATTCTTTAGGGAAAGAAATAGTAGAAAAAGGGTATCACATACTGTTAAATTTTTCTCCATTGACATGTCAAACTCAACTCAGCTCAACAGGTAAACATGTAGAACATAGAACATGACCTTGTGCTGTATATTCTGTACTGTATGTACATGCACAATACATACATACAGGGTATGTAAGGTACACAAGTCCATCCCATCCACCGGCATCCATTTATTTATCCTGTTCGTTTATAATTATTTGTCAAACAATTAGCTGTCTCAGCCGCCTTCTGTTAACCTTGGAGTCCTACTCCGACAGTTGAAGGATTATTCTTAATGTGAGAAGATGGTAGAGTCAAGAAGTAGAACTTATATTGAGACCAGCTGATAACCGTAAGGTTGGTTTGGAGAATAAGACACGGTAGATGAAATACAGGATATGACTGCCTTCTTTATAGTTCCTCATTCCTAGCCCTCCTTTGTCCCAGATGTTCCAAAGGACGATAACTCCATCCTTTGCTTCGTCCTGTTTTTGTCCCTGATGCCAATGAGACGATATCCCTATCTCTGCATCCGTCCAGTTGTGGTCTCTTTATCTTCATGTGACTTGTGCAATTCTTTGACCGTCTGCATGCCCAGTTGTACAACCTTCAATTCCTTCGTGAAGTCCTTTCATTGGGTCTCGTGCCACTTGCACCTTTCAGGGGTTCGCTCATCTTCTGACATTATTATTATAAATACTTGTCATTATCTGAGTCTTGACTCAACTGACAACAAACAGACAGACAGACATAAGTTTGATGCTGACTCTCTTCCTATCTAGTGTAACATCCTAATGTCCTAAATACCTTAAAACCTCAACACAGGCAGAGACTGGGCCAGTCAACCAGCCAAGCAGGCAGGCAGTTAGTTTGGTTTAGTTACCGATCAAAATCAGATCAGATCAGATCAGATCAGACCCAGGTGGATGGATATACATATATATATAAAAAGAGGAAATGATGAATCACAACTAGTTGGGAAAGAAGACGCTCGCATGTATATCCATCCATACATGCATGTAGTCTTTTTTGTTTAACCCATTGTCTACATTATGCAAGCAGCAGACTTGCAGAAGACACAAACTTGTTGGGTATATCTAACTACCTACTCTACCTAATCTACACTACCTAACCTATCCTATCCTACCCTAAAAATAACCTATCTACAGTACAAACTTGAACTCCGTACCCAGAACCTATAATAATATGATCCGCAGAGCCAGCAAAAAACCTGCCTCGCTCAGGGTCCGGGTCTAAACCTAACACCTAACTACCTAAACTACTCCAAGTCCGAAGGGTCAAGCCACAAACCTGTGCATGGCGTGATGGCGTGTATGATGAACGGAAGGAACAAAAAATAAAAAAATGAAAATGAAGAAAATAAAAGTACATACAACTTTTTGGGCATTGCATTGGCGTTGGCATTAGCATTGCAAACCTTGCGTTAAAAAGTTGTAGGTGAAAAAAGGGAGAAGAGAGGAAGAGGGGGAAAAGATGAAAAGAAACGACAGGAAAAAAAGTTCCAGTCCGGTAAAGTCAAAATCCAGTCCATCGCCAGCCATGTAATGCAACCTTCCAATAATCGATGGATACTAAAATTAACCACGGCCTGTTGCTCCGCGCCAATGATCCCAGGTTCCGTTGACCCCCAGTAAGATTTTAAAATCCGCACGAACAGCAACAAAAAGAAAGGAATGGAAAAGAAGGCAGAAGAAAGCAGGAACGCCAAGCAAACAACCCAACTAGCGTGTGGTATCTCAGTAACGTATGGCACCTTATGCACCGTGTCGCCGTCGAACCCGACCCAAAACCGACCGACTCCGGGATATCGCAATCAACGCCGTCTTTTGCAAAGAAAAAAGAGAGGATAAGAGTGAATAATCATCAAAAGGAACGTGAAAAAAGAAGAGGAGGATGAGAAGAAAGAAGAATCGTACGCCTCGGGAGTCCACCGGGTTTGTGTGCGAATCATGCGTTGTCATCTCTTGTTCAAGCCGCGCAGCAAGACGCGCTTGTTCAGGCCGGCCGTACCAATGTCGCTGACGCTTCTGGGTTTCGGTTCACCAATGGCTCTGCCTCCGCCGTGTTCCCGGCCGGCACCACTCATCTTGGCCTGCTGTTGTCTCCTTGCCAGCCCGAGGACATCCTCCACCCATGCCTCGCTCTCCGGGCTCATCGAGACACGTCTAGAGCGGGGCTTTGGACCGGCGAGACCGAGGGGCGTCGAGTATGTTGAAGAGTACGGACTGTCCCCGAAGGAGTTGTTTGACGAGACGGACAGGCGACGGCCCAACGACGCAGCGGAACGCGGTGAACGCGGTGAACGCGATGACGGAGACTCCGCCGACAGATCTGCGGGATCTGGAGTCTGTGCCGTCCGCCGAATTTTTTGAAGCCCAAGCGAAGAGGACGGCCGCCTGCCGACCACGGAAGCAGGGCGAGAGAATGGCGTGGGCGTCGGCATCAGCGTACCCGGTGAGGAGAGGGCGGAAGAACCGTGAGGCGGGAGTTCCTGTACCTCGACCGGCCCCTCTGGCAATCCTCGACGGCCATGGTGCAGGACGTATTCCCTCAGGTATTCTCCGAGATCAGCCCATCCGCCCCCGACTCGCACCATCACTCGCTCTCCATCTGCACCGACGGAGCGAATGAAAAGCTTCACAGGCGCCGACTTTCCATTACGATGGAGGTGGTAGAGGCGCCCGGAGCTCTCATCAGGCGTGTTCAAATGAGAGTGTCTCGTGCGAGGGAAGGCAGGGGTGAGAGTCAAGGATGGCGTCGGCGTGCTGGCACGAGAGGGAGTCACATGGGGGGACCTCTCGTTCTTGAGGGGAGATATCGAAGAGGTCACTGGACGCTGATCGGAATCAGAGACAGGCGCTGGTCCCAGACGAATACGAGCGGGAATCGTCGTCAGAATAGAACTTATTTTCTCGTCGAGCTGCTCGTCCGCCGACTTCGATGAGCTCGTGGGACGGACATTTTCAGGTTTGAGGGAAGAAGGCTTGGACTCATTTCGCTCCGCCATGCTGTCTTGCGCGGCAGTTTCGCCATCCTGCTGCTTCCACTCCAAGCTATTAATGCTAGGAGATGCGGGCAGCCGTTTGCTCGACCGCGTAGCAATGGGAGGGACATCAGACGCGCTTGGGCTGGCAGTCACATTGATCGAAGGCTGTGACTTGGATCCCTTCAACGGAGCTGGTTGCGAAGATGGCTTGTCTTTGTCGCTTCCGTCTTGGGTTGCCGTTTTCACGAAATGAAGACCCGAGCGCTGATGTACTGACTGTCGCCTGACGCTTGGAGGAGAGTAGGAGCTCGCATTGCTTCTCAAAGGGCTGCTCCGGGACTACGGAGACTGTTAGCTAACAATCGCATTCAGGAAGAATTGGGGGGGGGGGGGGGGGAAGGGTTCAGCTACGCACATCACTATTCAGCACCACTTCAATCGATTCGATGGAGTCCCTTCTGAGTGTTGGAATATCCTCTGGCAAGAAATGAACGTCCCCGGGATCTAACCCTTCATTGATAAACCGTTGCAACGGCAGACTTGCCGCTCTGCTGTGCTTGAAGACAGCGGCAGCGGAGCCATTCTGACTCTCCAGGCGAAGCAGACGGTCTTGCCGCAAGGTGTGGTCGCTATTCGTGCGGGCACGGCCGGACGGTGGATAATCGGTTTGTAACGGGGTTGTAGGATCAACGACGAGTGGACTTCCCTGAGGCGTGGCACCGTAGTCATCCCGTATTCCAGGGGTGGATAGCGGAGAAGAATAATCAGTAACGAGAGAACCTGCGGTGGAGATGTTGGATGACTGAGGATGAGACTCCCTGCTATCGGGTTTGAGATCAGAGGGGGGTTGGGGCCTAGATTTAGGAGCCTCTATTGGGCTTTCGGGACCCTGCTCAGGAGAGTGCCCTTCGCCCATAACAATGATCTGGGCATAATCTGGGCGCACACTGACTGCTTCAACGTGGCCTTGATCGACGTCATTTAATGGACCCGGAGTAGATTCCGGCGGCTGAGAAGCATCTGGAGGAGTATCGAGAGTAGAAGGTTTGGACGTCGAGTCGATCGACTTATCCGGGTGCGCTGAATTATCGTTATCGTGAGTTAGGGGAGGCGAAAGCAGTTCTGATGGGGTCACAACCGCCGCATCCCTTTCATGCTCGGTGGATTCATCCGCGGGAACGTCCTTCCCTTTCTGAGAATCACCGGTAGACAATCCAGGCCGTTCAGAGCATTCAGGGAAAGCGGATCCCGCGTCTTCGGTTGTCGAGACATCTTTTGAAGGAAGAGGCTCAGACCTGGTGACCTCAGGGCTGACCGGTGGCTCTTTTGGTGTCGAGGAAATGTCCACCTGGCTTTCTCCTGCGTGGGTGGTCGTTGAAGACGGGGTGTCGATCTCGCGAACTTCGTCCCTGGACTCTTCGCCGGAGTCGACGGAGGACTTGTCTTCCAGCTTTCCCGATTCAGTCACGGACACACTGCTCTCAGATCCGTTGTCCACTGCGGGATCCGATGATGCCTGATCAGCTGGGACCACCACGATTGGCAAGGAGACGTCCACGTCTCTTTGAGTATCCACTGACGTGCTTTCACCACCATTGGTGGCAGACATGGCATGTTTCTGGGTCGTATGGGGTAAGGATTGTTCATCACGTTGCGTGGTATCTGACTCTGTCGAAGGGCGAACTTCGGGAGGAGACGCCGTTTGAGCTTCCGGCCGGGTGGATGAGGTCTCGTGATCGCTTGAGTTGATTCCAGCATCAACGCCCTCGGACACGCCGTCCAGCGCAGGAATGGACGCAACCACAGTCGCACATGGTTCCGGGCCATTCAATGTGTGTTCAGGATTGCTCCGCGGGACAGCGCTGTTGTCCACTGCTGCCTGGTCGGCATTCTCTCCTGCTTCGCGGGAGGGGTCACTTGGGCCAGGCTGAGGAGCAGAGCGGGATTCCTCATCCACCAGCTCTGTGGGAAGTTTTCCGTTTTCTTGACTTGCCTTTGGCGTATCCACAACCGATTCTTTAGTTTCCGCACCCAGTTGGTGCTTTGGCGTCTCTGGAGACTTCTGGCTCTTCGGGCGCTTGTCTAGACGTTTCCACTCGTTTTCGAGAGCCCGTCTTTCAGCCGCAACGACCCATGTGCCAAAGTCCGTCTCGATGGCTTCCAGATCGTCGATCCAACTCTCGGGTAAGGAATCTTCTCGTCCCTCCAACAGATCGAGGATCCTGTCCATCTTCTTGCCGGCGGACACAACCATCTTTTCCAACTCCGCCCGTTTCGTGCGGAAGGTGTCCATGGTGAATGGAGCCGCATCCTTGCCCGTGGGTTCTTCAGCCTCGAGGACAGCCATTGAAGAGTCCAGGGCCGCCCTTGCCGTTTTGAGTCCTGCGAGTAGGCCAGGGATCTGATGCAGCACGAGTAGCCGCACATCCCAGGCGTCGAGAAGGATGTTGAGACGAGACAGAACGGGGAGTAATCGTAGTATGGTGGCCGTGATGATGGCGTTGAAATCGCTGAGCTGGACGTAGCTGAATGAGGGCGGGCCAACCGAGACGGAACTGGCCGACGAGGAGGGGCGGGATCGACCGGGGACGTGGACGTTGAGCACATGTTCCTTCAGCTCCTCGACGTCCAAGCCGTCCATGCCATCTCGGATCTCCTCGATGCGCGCCTGATATCGCTTTACCACGTCTGCCGGCAGACTCCCCAGATACTCCGCGTCGGAGGCGGCAGGGGGGATGAACCCCTTCCCCAGACGGGCGCCGAGCCCCTTGGGCCACTGCCATCCCTGGACCTCCTGGTACCATTCCTTCAGCTTCTGCGCGGCGACGGCGGCGCGGATGCCCAGCGCACGCTCCGCGGTAGAGACCTGGGCGATGCTCTTGGTCAGGATGTCCTGCGCGACCTTTTCGGTCCGGGGAACGGCGTCCGCGGCGGTGAGCGCGCGGAGGGTCGACTCTGGGGACAGGTTGCTCAGCAGCGGATCCAGCTCATGGTAGCGGAAGGGGGACCGTCTCTCCGGCGACGAGGACGGAGAGCGGGAGCGGTGTCTGGGTCTCGTGGGCCGCAGACGGACCACCGGACGGAGGGGGCTGGTTCGAATGTCGGCCATTTTCGTCGACGTCGAAGGTCATGGCCCTTGCGGGCGCGCCACTCCACGGGCCAGGCCAGATAGTAGTGGTAGAAGTAGCGGTGGTGGTAGAAGCGGTGTCGATGCTCTGCTGCGGGAGGGGGAATGAGCGGATGGTTCGGGGCGTTGTCGCGATGTCAACAACGGTGGGCATGCGGATCTGCTTCGAGAAGCGCCGTCCCGCACAGGCGTCTAGAGCGTCGAGGGGACCATCTACCCCGGAATCTGACATTCGAAGAGGTAGTGAGATGGGCGCGCGCGACGGGGAACGCCGGGGGCGGGAGGGCGCGAGTCGAGGTGGGAAGAGACGGTGACAAACGAAGGACGGGGAATGAAGTTGAAGTTGCAAGAGAAGGGCGGGCAGCTTTGGAGGGGAGACAAACGAGTGTGGGGCAGCGATCGGAAGACAGAGCAGACCAGCTCTCTGTCTGTTCGGGCGGGCGTTGAAGCGTCGACAGGTCGGCTGGGCAAGGGTTTGCGATGGGATGCGAGTCTACGCTGCGAAGATGCGTTGTCTCGGGCTGCTGCTGGGTGCTTGGATAGTCGGGTGGGCCGGGCGCTGCCAAAAGGGGCACTCAGGTCGCGCCGCGGATCCCCGCCGTTGCCGGAGCCCAGGACGCGTGCAGATGACAATATATCGAAGCCGATGAGGGTGCTACGCAGGCAGCGCGCGTGTCTCTGAGACAGAGGGGTCCCGGACAGCAGAGCAGGAGGCCAGCTTGCGCAACACGTCATGATATATAATATATATAGGTATATTGTATATACTATGTGTGCGCTCGCGCGGTCTGGGAGACACGCCAGGACCGCGGCCCCGGGACTGCGCGCCCTGGACAGCCTTAGGAACGGGGTCTGCGCTTCGAGAGGGCGCGATGACAGGCATCGTGAAGCCCCGGGAGCCTTCCGCGAGGCCCTCTCCCGCAGTGGGTGCGCGCGGCCCGGCGCTGCCCCGTCGCGGCGCTTGCACAACGGCCAGATCACGCTGCACCCTCCGCCTCACGCTGCACGCACCAGCGCCCGATCCCGCCAGCCTCTGTGCAGCTGCCTGCATGCCGTCATGATGGCGTGGGCGCTGCTCCACCCGCCTCAGCCTCAGCGCCCAGCTATGCTTCAACCCCTCATTGGCCTTGGATATACCGGACTTGACATCCCGCCAGCGTCCGGAGGGACTCTGCCAGCATCGACGTCAGGCCATCAGGATATGACGTCCCAGGCATCTACGGACATCCTGCTGGAGATGCTGCTCCTACCGATATCTCCCACCTTTTCTATATTCTGCAGAGCGCAGGCCGCTATGTGTTCTGCTTTCATGATTACGGGATATCTTCCTTGATCTGGTAGTGATTTTTTTTTTCTTTGTGTTGTTCCGGGGTGTGCTGCCGCCAGCGATGAGCAGCAACGGGAGTCCGCCAAAGGCTTTGCAAGGTATGTGGCTCAAGTGAACGTCCATAGCAGAGAATGAGGCGTCTAACGCGCAAAAGAGGTGCTGGCCGAGATCCCTGAGGACTACGTCCGCGAGGTCAAGCGCGTGGAGGGCATGTTCGCCGTCACCAAAGACAAGCTGAAGCAGATCACCCACCACTTTGTCGGTGAGCTGGAGAAAGGTCGGGCCGTTCGATCCTATCGCATCCCACGGAGTGGACGGCAAGCTGACAGCGGGCTCTCCAGGACTCAGCGTCGAGGGCGGTAACATTGTCAGTCAACGACTACCCCTATCTCCTTCCGCGACAAGACACTGTGACTAACCCAGCAGGGTGCTTCCAGCCGATGAACGTCACCTGGGTCATGGGCTTCCCGACGGGCAACGAAAACGGCAAGTTCCTCGCGCTCGATATGGGCGGGACGAACCTGCGCGTCTGCGAGGTGGTCCTGACGGGCGGGAGAGGCAAATACGACATCGTGCAGGACAAGTATAAAATGCCAGAGGATCTCAAGACGGGCTCCGCGGAGCATCTGTGGGGGTTTACCGCGGACTGCATCGGAGCGTTCCTCGAAGAGCGTCATCTGCGGCAGTACCCCGAGAAGATCCCGATGGCCTTCACCTTCTCCTACCCCGTGACCCAGCGGACCATCAAGAACGGCATCCTCCAGCGGTGGACCAAGGACTTCAACATCGATGGCGTCGAGGGCCAGGATGTCGTCCCGCAGCTGGAAGCCGCTCTGGCGCAGAGAGTTGGTGGACTCCCGGTTTCAGCAGAAATGACCTGGCTGACCCTGCGTTCGTAGAATATCCCGGTCAAGATCGTCGCGCTCGTCAACGACACGACCGGGACGCTGATTGCGTCGTCCTATCACGATCCGGAGATCCAGATCGGAAGCATATTCAGCACGGGGTGCAACGCCGCCTACATGGAAACCTGCGGTGCGATCCCCAAGATCAAGGACTACAACTTTCCCCCGGACACTCCCGTCGCCATCAACACCGAATACGGCGCATTCGACAACGAGCGCAAGGTTCTGCCCATCACCCCCTTTGACCGCGAAATCGACAAGGCCTCACCGCGACCCGGCCAGCAGACGTACGAGAAGATGGTCGCGGGCCTGTATCTGGGAGAGCTGCTCCGCCTCATCCTCCTCGAGCTCCACAACACCAGCGACCTCTTCAAGGGCCAGGACATCTCCCGCCTCCACCAGAGCCACGTCGTGGACTCGTCGTTCCTCTCGACCATCGAAAAGGACGTGTCCGAGTCCATGGGGGACATCTTCAACCTCTTCGACAAGCAGCTCGGGCTCAAGCCGGCCGCGTACGAGCTCAAGGTCTGCCGCTACATGGTCGAGCTGATCGCGACCCGCGCGGCGCGTCTCTACGCCTGCGGCATCGCGGCGATCTGCAAGAAGAAGGGCATCACCAGCTGCCATGTGGGCGTCGACGGGACCGTGTTCAAGTACTACTCCAACTTCCGCACCCGGGCCTCGCAGGCGCTGCGGGAGATCCTGGACTGGCCGCCCGACTCGGAGGACCTGGTGACGCTGCACTCTGCGGAGGACGGGTCAGGCGTGGGAGCAGCGCTGATTGCGGCGTTGGCGCTGGAGCGGTCGGATGGGAGCTTGCTCAGCTGATCTTTACCGGAAATGGTATTTTCTGCGCTGCCGCCCTACCTCGATGGGTGAGCATTGCGTTCTGATCGATGGGTCCGTAGACTGGACTTTGCATCTGTATAGTATATGTGTGTCTGGTATCTTGTACATTATGCATCTTCAATGGGGTACAGCTTAGAGTTATCTCTGCATTCGGGAGTCAATAGCGACAACAGCACGCAGACCGTGTTCAACAGGTCACACGATCGTGTAGAGTGCATACCAGCCGAGACGTTAATATTAATTAGGAAAAAAATTAAATAAGAACAAGGACCAGACGAACACTGACCGCCCTTTTTCCAGAAAAGCAGGAAGCATCATTCCAATTTCCCCTCGACGGGTCCAGCTGTTGGGATGAAACTCACCTCCTTTTTCTTCACGTCCCTTGCCGCACGCAGGGACCTTCTGGCAGTCCCGGCACCGTGCTAAACCAGACCCATGTGGATCTTCCCCCACATGGGCCGCGAAAAAGAACACAAAAGAACACAAACCGATGGGGATGGCTGCGGTTTAGCATGTCAGACCATCCTCTGGCTAAATCGAGACCCGGGCGGCACGGACCACCGCGCGGATCCCCCACTCCGGCATCCGCCGGACGGAACGAAGCGAAGGAAAACGAAACGAAGATGAGGATGTGAAAAGCGACGCGTCCAGACCAGAGCGCGCGCGCGGCGCAACCAGCGACACGAGACGAAATGCGGTTCAGGAGCCACCTCTCCAATGTCACCACGTTTGCCAGTACGTCTGCTCCTCCAGGAGGATTCAATTATATGTCGTTGACTGATGCATCTTACATGTAGAGTTCACCGCGTCCCTCGCGTCCCTGGGCAAGATCTGCTGGATGCGCCTCGAGGATGAGGTGGTCCGCTTCACCATCATCCCCGACCAGGGCACCCAGGTCTGGGCCCAGTTGCCGATAGTACGTTTCCTTTTTTTTTATTTTTTTCATTCATTCATTTTCGTTCTCCTTTACGTGCTGCTGCTAAACTGCAAAGGACACCCTCTTCGACGACGACTACACCCTCCAGTCCAACTCGGGCGTCATCAACCTCGAGGTCCCCATCGGCGCGCTGCACCGCGCCCTGCGCTCCGCCATCGGCGCCACCTCCGCCCAGCTGCGCCTGACGAAGAAGGGCAACGTCCCGCTGCTCGCGCTGACCGTCGTCACGTCCTCGTGGACGTCGGGGACCAATGCGCTGGGCATCGAGTCGGAACATGCTCCTCCAGCAGGCGGAGAAGAGAATGATGAGGGACGCCCATTGCAGCCGGCAGGAACAGGCCCCCGCGAGCGCGAAACCATCATCACGCAGGAGATCCCCGTCAAGGTGCTGCACCAGTCCGTCGTCGAGGGCCTGCACGAGCCGCGCTGCCGCGACCCGGACGTGCACATCATCCTGCCCAGCCTGGCCCAGCTGAAGGCTGTCTCGGAGCGGTTCACGAAGCTGGCCCTGGGCGCGGCCAAGACGAGCACCTCCACCTCTTCCTCGTCATCATCCTCCGCGATGTCTGCTGCATCCAGCCCCAAGCTCGAGCTCAGTGCAAACATGCACGGCTCCCTCAAACTGGCCGTCGCAACGGACGCGCTGCGCATCTCCAGCGTCTGGACGGGACTCGTCAACCCCCCGCTCGACCTGAACCAGCTCTCGCAGTCGGAGATCGCGCAGCTGCCCAGCGAGCGGATGCGCGCGCTGGGCGGGGAGAACGGCGAGGACGAGGCCGGGTGGGCGAAAGTCCGGATCGATGGGAAGGACTGGGGGAGGGTGTTGAGTGTCGGCAGGCTGAGTCCAAAGGTTGTGGCTTGTATGTTGAAGCTCCTATTCCTCCTCGTCGTAAGAAACGTGTTTCAGGTCTTGCTGATATTGTGTCTGGGGGGTTAGGCTTCATCCACGAAACGGCGCTCATCCTCTACGTGTATCTTCGGGGAAGTTGGGCCGGGGAGGAGTCCTGCTTAACGGTGAGTTGCAGTAGTACCTTGACCAATCTTCTAAACTATCACCGTGAAGACCGATAGCAGGGCAACTGATGGGATTGGATACCAGTACTACATCAATTCCTACTCGACCTGAGGTCCATTTCGCACATTCTAGTACACGCTGACCATCGACCGATTAACGATTTTAATGAACGTCCATGACGCAGAGACACTAAACGATATGAAACACTTGTAATGAAGCTCTCATGTGCCAGTGCAGGTTTTCATCTCATTTCATGAATCCATAGATTTACAAATTACGGCTCCAGGTGCTCACACACACACACATAGACACAGAGAGAGAGAGGGAGAGAGAGACACAAGCAGAACAGAATAGACTCTGGCATCGTGTCCTCCATACATAATGGATGAATATATTCTAAATACAGTACATATAAGGCAATGAGAGGGCTGTCGATGTAATGTATGTACTGTACCTGAAATCAGAATGGAAACGAAATGAAGGAAAGAAAAGGATGTGATTGTTATGTACATAGATGTCCCTAGGCTAGGTATGAATCAAATACTTAGATGTACTATCTCTTTGCCTATCTATCTATGTAGACAGGCAACAACACTTTCACAGATTGGAAAAATCTTCCATTGATACATAGATAGACAGATAGATAAGACACACAATCTCCATATCATAGTATCTGTACGGCACTCCGTATGTACAGTACAGTACAGTACATATGCACAGTTTCACATCTGCATGTGCATGTGCATACATGCTCACCGTAACTCTGGAAGAGGAAGCACTGCACCGCCCCGCACTGCACCCCTGGGCCCCCTTCCAGCTGGAGGGGCCGGCTAATTTAGGTACAGTATCTAGGTAGATTAATTAATTAATTACCTACCTACCTAACGTAATCTATAAGCGAGCTGGCCATATAAGCGAGCTGGCCACCTACCCCAA
>ENA-UOWK01000357-UOWK01000357.1-bioreactor-metagenome-genome-assembly--contig:-NODE-357-length-32401-cov-9.425122_pt1 | contig 32401 bp, 29 predicted proteins | sample MGYA00238157_ERZ761612 | MGnify/ENA primary metagenome ERZ761612 (study PRJEB28901, sample SAMN06268035) | bioreactor metagenome | isolation source: Joint BioEnergy Institute, California, USA | place... | reverse complement strand
AATAAATGTACTTCGCCAAGTATGTTTTGTTTACGGCCCGGATATTTTTCTTCTTCCAGTTAAAGTTTTGATATACGCCGTAGTTCTTGCTGGTTACTTTGACGGATTTGCCGTATTGAATGGCAGCACCTTGCTTGCCGCTTCCGGTTTTTGCTGCCTTGGCATTGATATAGCCTATCCCCGGTCTTTTTTAAATCCCTTCACCTTCTGATGATTCTGCGGCTGTTGCTTTTTTCTCGCCAAAATAGGTGGCCGCTTTCCTGCTTAATTCGACAATTTGACGGGCTATTTCTATAGCTGGATTTTCCTCATTTACAAAGATGCTTTCCAACAGTGCCCCCACATTGCAGCCGGCTGTAACAGCGGCATCTTTCCGGTTAGCAGACAGAGTGGCCGCCTCTTTATAAGGGGTGCCGCCTGCCAAGTCGCAGAAAAAGAGATATGTGTCATACCGGTTGTCTTTTAGTTCCGCCTCCAATTTTTCCCGCAGGTTTTCGTTTGACTCACCTTCCGGGAAATCAATGTAAGCGATGTTTTCCTGGATGCCTACCAACAGTTTGATGGTGGATTGGATGCCGGACGCAAAATGGCCGTGACCGGTGACGATGAATTTTATCATTTTACAACACTCCTAAGAAGCTCAGTACAATCGCCATGATAAAAGTGGCAATGATCAAAATAACTGGGCTGATTTTTTTAGCTTTTAACAGCCAATACATCAGAAACGTATAGGCGAATGGCAGCAGTTTCGGGAAAATCCGGTCAAGAAAGTCTTTTTGCAGCGAAATCGTATGGCCGGCGCTGACTGGAATTTTCGGCGCAAGTTCGATATTGACATATGTTGCGATTAAGCCGCCAATGACTGTTACGCCGAGAATCGTTGCTGCTTGAGAAATGACGCTTGAATTTTCCCGGATTTTGCTGATTGCCCTTGTTCCAAGTGAATAACCGATACGTGCCCAGAAAATGCGGCACAGGAAGATGGCGACATAAGCAAGGAAAAAGACAATTGGGCCGATCAAACTACCTTGTTTTGCAAATGAGGCGGTAATCCCGGCGAGAATTGGCAGGATGGTAAACCAGAAAATTGCATCGCCAATTCCTGCAAGCGGTCCGAAAAGTGCAACTTTCAATCCTTTAATGGTCGAACGGCTTTCTTTTCCTTCTTCGAGGGATAAAAGCAATCCCATCAGAAAAGGAGATGTATGGCAGTTCGTATTGATGAACTCCAGATTATCCTTCATCGTATTGGACAATCCTTCTTTATCGTTTTTATAAATTTTGCGCAAAGCCGGCAACATGGCAAGAAGCCAGCCCGCTGCCTGCATTCTTTCATAGTTGAACGCCGATTGAAGCAAAATGGAACGCAGGCCGAGTTTGGTTAAGTCTCTTTTCGTTAAGGCTTTTGTTTGTTTGGTTTGTTGATTAGATTCCATCTTCATCGTCACCCCCAAAGCGGGCTGCATTTGCAATTTGTTCCTGCAGTTCGCGTTTTTCCCGTGAATGAAAGTACTCGTAAACCGCGGCTGCAACCCCGATTACCGCAACTGGCAGGAGGTTGCTGAAATTGATAAAGCAGGCAGCTAAAAATCCAATCAATAAGTAAGGCATGTAGTTTGCTTTTAACATGACTTTTAGCAGCAACCCAAACCCAACAGCTGGCAAGATGCTTCCGGCAATGCCAAATCCGTGGCTGAGCCAACCCGGCATCGCTTCGACGAGCATTTTCATTGGAGTTTGTGCCAGGTAAGCACTTAAAAACACGACAACACCGTAAGTCAATCCGACAAGTAAAATTGGTAGCAGCGTTAGCCTGGTATAAGCTTTAATATTGGCTTCAGCTGCGTATTTGTCTGCTTTTGCCATGAAGACGGAGAAAATTGAATAATAGAATAAAATAATATATTGCATTAAGAAACTGAAAGGCAGCGCCAGGCCGATTGCCGTGGCAGGGCTTTTTCCTGTCGTGTGGGCAATGACCACTGTCATAACCCCTGCCAAAATGGGGTTTGGCGGCTGGGTCCCGCCGGCCGGTGTTAATCCGGCAAAAGCAAGTTCGGTCAGACCCGCTGCGATAAGTCCCATTTTAACATCGCCCAAAATGATCCCCGTTACGGTACAGACAATCATCGGTCGGAAAATATACAAACCTTCCAGCCAGAAATCGAAACCTGCGATAATGGCAAAAATGGTAATGAGTATGCCTTGCGTTAATGTGATGTCCATTTAGAGCAGCTCCTTAAAAGGTGTATTTTTTCTCACCGGGGACGTCTTGAATATAAACATTTACACCTAATGCCTGGATCGCTTTTAAATCTGCTTTGTCCTGTTCGTCCATATATACTTTTTTCGTAATTTCATCCTTTCCTTGTGAGAAGTGCATATTGCCGATATTCAGTTCTTTTATTGGCACACCGCCTTCGACAAGCTTTCTTGCGGATTGCGGTGTTCTTACAACTATAAAAATTTTTTGGCGTGGTGAAGCTTTTCCAATAATATCGATCGTTTTTTGCAAGGTGAAAAAGCGAATCGAAACGCCTGCAGATTCAGCAGTGGCTGACATTAATTCCTGCTGAAGCGGGTCATTTGCAGTTTCGTCATCCGCAACGATCAAAAGATTTGCACCCAAACTCGATGTCCAAATTACGCCAACCTGTCCGTGTACGAGGCGATTATCAATTCTTGTCAATAAAATATTTGGTGTGGCCATTTCTATTCTCTCCTTTGTCGTTTTATCATGTTGTCATGACAAGTAGTTTTATAAGGTGAAGCTGGTAGTAAATTGCTTTATCTTTTGTTTTATCCAAATAGCCGATAAAGCTATTTACTTGAAGAACTGTAAAATTGATAAAGAGCATTTGCTGTTACAGGTATTGGCAAAGCTTTTTAAACGATCTTTTGTCATGTTGTCATGACAAGTTATCCCGTTATTGGAACCGGGAAGCAGCTGCTTCATCCAAGACAACGGTAAGAGCCGGATGAAGTTGCAAAATTGATGCAGGGACACTTTCCGTTACGGGCCCTGTGAGTGCTTTGTGAATCATTTCAGCTTTTTCCGGGCCGTTTGCGATGAGTAAAATGCGTCTGCTGTTCATAATTGTTTTCATCCCAATTGTGAGTCCGTGGGAAGGGACGTTTCCCACGCCACCAAATTCATCTCCATGCTGTTGTTTGGATGCTTCTGTTAATTCCATGCGGTGTGTAACTGAACCAAACGGCGTGCCCGGTTCGTTAAAAGCAATGTGGCCGTTTTTTCCAATGCCGAGCATGCAAAGATCCAATCCACCTGCCTTATGAAGGTTTTGTTCAAAGAAAGGAAAAGTTTCTGCATACAGACGATGAATTTGATTTTCCGGAATATTTAATGGTCCGTAAAAACGCTCCTGCAAGTATGCATTGCAAGTGCCTTCTAAGTCAATTGGAACTTGATCATATTCATCGATGTTAAAGAAATGCCAATACTTCGGCAGCTCATGTTTGGAAAAGTATTGGACCAATGTATCATAACATTCTATTGGAGAGTTGCCGGTTGCAAGCCCGATATTTGCATGTTCTGATTTTAATAAATCCAAAATGGCTTCAGCCGCCGCTTTCCCAACGCCTTTTTTGCTTTTTACAATGTTAATTTTCATCTCAATCCTCTCTCTCATCAAGGTTAGAATGTTTAAGAAAACTCACCTCCTTTAGTTATGTATCCAGTAAGTACAGCGGAAGCTCACCTTTCACGATGGCTTTTGTAAACTCAAAAGGGTAGCCGCCAGAGAGACCTTGAGTCATCATTTGCATCGCCGGATCTCCTTTTTCAGCTTTTAACATTTTTGCCTGTTCTTTATTCAGGAGCACTGCACGGAATTCCCGTTTAAAGGACATGTTTAATAGATGGTAGTTTCTTTGTAGAATATGGTGCAGACTTTCCGACTCAAGATCCTCATTTTCAAGTCCCGAAAAACGGTCTGCCGGCAAGTACGTTTCTTCCAACATAACAGGGTCCCGGTCGGCCAACCGGATCCTTTTGATCGCATATATTTTTTTCCCGACTTTATATTCCAGGGCGCGTGCAATGTCTATTTCTATTAAATCTCTAATCTGGAAATCTGCAACAATTGTGGAAGGTTTTCTTCCCATCTTTTTGATCGCTTCAACGACATTGATAAAGTTGACTTTATTTTTAGACGCCTCATTTTCAAATGGAGCGACAAAACTTCCTTTTCCTTGTTGTTTGTAGATTCTTTTCATCTTTTCCAATTCATCGAGTGCCTGGCGTACAGTCGTCCGGCTTACCTGATAACGTTCACACAATTCTTTTTCAGTCGGGAGCTTATCATGCGCCTTCAACTTTCCGCTGTCCATTTGTTCTATTAAAATATCCAACAGTTGTGCATACAGCGGCACATAACTTTTTTTATTAATTGGCATTCGCCTCTCTCCTTTTATTGTTATGTTGTCATAACAACTGGCTAACTTTATTAAAACGCTTTCTTGCAGAAAAGTCAATGGATTTTTATTAGAATGCTGGCAGTGGCAAAAAGCAGCTTACTTTCGGCCCATCCAATTTCAATAATTCGCCCCGCTTCATTATGCTGATTTCCAAATGACTGCGGCAAACCTGTACGGTTCTTTTTGCCAGCACCATTTACATGGGGAACAAAAATATTGGTTCAAAAAAGATAAAATATATTGACATTTTTATCTGTTGTGATAATATGGACTACAAATAATTTTAGTTATACTTCATTTTTTTTAACCTGACTAAACATCGACAGATCAGAGAGGATAATCATGATTGAAATTCACAAAAAAATTCGTGAGCTAAGGTTACAAAAAGGACTGACTCTAAAACAATTAAGCGAAAAGACTAATTTAACCATTGGTTTTCTTTCACAAGTTGAAAGAGGGACATCTTCACTTGCCATTACTTCTCTAAAAAAAATTGCAGATAGCTTGGGCGTGGAAATTTCGTACTTTTTCAACCCGACCATCACAGCGCATTATGCCGTAAAGAAGGAGAACCAGAAAACTTTTACAGTGGAAGGGAATGCAACAAAATATATCCGGTTAAGCGGAAACTTTCACAATCGAAATTTGGAGTGTATGCTTGTCACGCTGCAGCCATTTCAAAAAGATGATCAGACATTCAGCCATATGGGCGAGGAGTTTTATTATGTTTTAAAAGGTGAAGTGATATTTAAAATTGACAACAATGAATACCACCTTATGGCAGGTGAATCCATTCACTTTCCTTCTGAAAAAACCCATCAGTGGGAAAATCCGACAGGCGAGGAAACAGTTCTTATAAGTGTATTAACTCCGGTTCTTTTTTAAGAATTGGAGATTTCAATATACCTTTGAAAGGAGCGTTCATATTTTATGAAAGTTGCAACGGATATTGGGGGTACGTTCACAGATCTTGTATACGTCAATGACAGAGGGGATTTAGGTATTGCAAAAAGCCATACGACGCCGCCAAATTTTGAACAAGGTGTAATGGACGTTATACAGCAAGCCGGAATAGAACCGGACGCCATCAAGACATTCATTCATGGAACAACCGTCATTATTAATGCACTGACAGAAAGGAAAGGAGCTAAGACAGGCCTTATCACGACAAAGGGATTCAGAGATGTATTAGAGATTGCGCGCGGGAACAGGCCTGATCTTTATAATGTAAGGTATCAAAAACCAACGCCGTTTGTTGAGAGATATCTAAGAAAAGAAGTAGAGGAGAGGTTAAATTATAAGGGAGAAGAATTAACACCGCTTAATAAAAATGAAATCAAAGAAATTGTAGATTTTTTTAAGAAAGAAAAAGTTGAGGCCATTGCAGTATCTTTTCTGCATTCTTACGCGAATCCAGTCCACGAACAAGAAACGGTGGCGTATATTAAAGCATTATGGCCTGAAGTATTTGTAACAGCTTCCCATGAAATCACAAAGGAATGGCGGGAGTACGAAAGAACAAATACCGCTGTTTTCAATGCATATGTAAAACCAATTGCGACCTCTTATGTGAACAAACTGGATGAAAAACAAAAAAGAAGCAATAACTATATTATGCAATCAAATGGCGGGACGACTACTTTTGAAAACGCCAAAAATATTCCCATCCATATTGTAGAATCCGGCCCTGTTGCAGGCATATTCGGGGCGGCTGTCCTTGGTAATATACTGGGCGAAAAAAATATCATCGCATTTGATGTTGGTGGGACTACAGCAAAGTGTTCACTGATCGAAAATGGTGAAGTAAAAGTTTCAACAGACTATTATATTGAGCGTGATGACCGGCATGCCGGCTATCCAATTAAAACGCCTGTTGTGGATATTGTAGAAATCGGGAATGGCGGGGGATCGATCGCCTGGATAGATGATGCTGGATCTCTTAAAGTAGGGCCTAAGTCTGCTGGTGCTTTGCCGGGTCCTGTTGCTTACGGGCAGGGCGGTACAGAGCCAACAACGACCGATGCAAATTTATTAACCGGAAGACTTTCACCAAAGAATTTTGATTATACTGTAAATATGGACAAGGTCAAAGATGCGATTGAAACTAAAATTGCAAACTATTTTAATATCAGTGCAGAAGAAGCAGCACTCGGGATTATTCGAATTGCCAATTCTAACATGCTCAATGCTTTAAAGTTGATTTCTATACGCAAAGGATATAATCCGCGGGAATTTTCATTAATTGCTTTTGGCGGAGGAGGATCTATGCACGCTGCTGCCCTGGCAAAAGAGCTTGGGGTAAAGAAAGTCATTATTCCGGTCGCTTCATCCGTTTTTTCTGCATGGGGGATGTTAATGACGGATTTAAGGCATGACTATATTCAAACTTACATTACACGCTTAACTGATTTAGATCCGGCTGTCATTAATCGTGAATGGGAGAACCTGGAAAACAATGCTTATCATGAGTTTCTTTATGAAGATGTTAAGAAATCTTCTGTCATGTTTACGAGATTTTTAGACATGAGATATTTGGGGCAGGAGCATACAGTAAAAGTGCCAGTACCGAATGGACGTTGGAATAAAGAAACCTTGGAAACCATCATTCAAAGTTTTCATGAATTGCATGAAAAAACTTATACTTTCAAGTTGGAAAATGCAGAAACGGAAATTGTGAATCTGCATCTGACTGCAGTGGGGATTGTAGAGAAGCCTGAATTAGAAAAAGAACATCGTGATGGTGAAGTAAAAGATGCCATCAAAGAAGTACGCCCGGTTTATTTTGAGGATACGGGTTGGGTGCAAACTGATATTTATGATCGGGATAAGCTGCCGACTTTAAAGACGGTAACGGGACCGGCCATTATAGAAGAAAAGGCTTCTGTCACAGTGCTTTACGAAGGCCAAACGCTGGTTGTCGATGAATATGGAAACCTTATTCTTGAAATAGGAGTGGAGTAACATGATCACTACATCCAAAAAAATTGACCCATTTACGTTGGAAATTGTAAAAGATTCTTTGCTTGCCATTGGGGATGAAATGTTTATAGCGCTGGCAAGAACTTCCATGAGTCCGATTGTATACGAAGTTCTTGACTATGCCAGCGGTTTAACCGATGCGAAAGGCAACCTTCTAACACAAGGAAACGGAGCAACCGGATTTATTGGCATGCTAACCTTTATGGTTAAGGAGGCGTTAAATAAATTTGGAGAACAGGATTTAAACCCCGGTGATATTATCATTATCAACGACCCTTATAAGGGCGGGGGTTCGCATTTATCTGATGTCGGCCTCGTCATGCCGATTTTTTACAACGATAAGCTCATTGCATTTTCTGCGAATAAAGCGCACTGGACCGAGGTGGGCGGGAAGGATCCCGGTTCCTTCACAAATGATTCAACTGAAATTTTTCAAGAGGGCTTGCAATTTCCTTGTGTAAAGCTTTTTGAAAAGGGACGAGTCAATCAGGCTGTTGTTGATATGATTGAATCAAATGTGCGCTTTCCCGACTTGTCACTGGGGGATATGTGGGCACAAGTGGCGGCTTTGAAAACCGGTGAAAAACGTGTCAGGGAACTTTGCCAAAAGCATGGCGAGGAGACTGTATTGGCTTCAATTGAACACTACTTAGACCATGGCGAGCAGCTCTCCCGGCTCGAATTAAGCCAATTGCCGAAAGGGACTTTTGAAGCTGAAGATCTCATTGATACAGACGGCATTGGGAACGGCCCCTTTAAAGTAAAAGTAAAGGTGACCATTACTGACAATGAGTTTATTTGTGACTTCAGAGGAAGCCATCCGCAAGTTCCAGGGCCGGTTAACTGCTCTTTAACGGCATTAACTTCTGCGGTCAGGGTCATTTTTCTGGCGGTTACCAATCCATCCCAGGATATTAATGACGGTGTGTTTCGTCCTTTGAAAATTCTTACGGACAAAAAATCTATCTTATCTGCAGAGAGGCCGGTTCCGGTTTCTAATTATTTTGAGTCTATGATTATGGGGGCTGACTTAATATGGAAGGCACTCGCACCGCATTTGCCTGACAGGTTATCGGCCGGCCATTTAACTTCTGTTTGCGCAGTTACGCTTTCTGGCATTCATCCCGATTCTAAAGAACCATTTTTAATTGTTGAGCCTTCAGTTGGCGGATGGGGCGCCGCCAAAGGGGGAGATGGTGCCAGCGGCCAGTTTTGTCTTGGGGATGGTGAAACTTATAATGTACCGGTGGAGGTAGCTGAGACAAGATATGGCGTTCTTGTTGACGAATACCGTTTGCGTAATGATGGCGGCGGGGCCGGAGAATATATCGGGGGAAGAGGCGTCGTTCGTTCTTACCGGGCCCTTTCCAACGGCCAGGCGGCAACGATCACTTACGGCAGGCATATAACGCCTCCTTGGGGAATGAATGGCGGAGAAAACGGGTCGGTTAACCAATTTTATGTTGAAAAAGCAAATGGGGATATTGATGGCCCGTATGGTTGCTACCCGAGATATCCATTGCAAAAAAATGATGTTGTAAAATTAATGACTGCAACTGGCGGCGGGTATGGAAATCCGTTAAAACGGCCGGCGCAAAAGGTTGTCCAGGATGTAAAAAATGAATATATCTCAATCGAAGAAGCAGAGCAAGTTTTTGGTGTCCGTGTAAACCCGGTTACTTTTGAATATGAAGAAACAGAAACACGAAAAGCATTTGGTAAATGATTTTGAAGCTTCCAACATGAAAGTTCAGAAGGGGAAAAACGAGCAATCATGAAAGTGAAATGATTGCTCGTTAATATACCGGGTACTTAAAGGGGGATTTATATTGGAGGATACAAAAAACAAAGGATCTGTTGCGACTGATGAGGCATTGATCTCGGTTCCCTTGTCTCAAAGGCAAAATTGGCTTACGCCAGCCATGATTTTTGGAGGGTTGGAGTTTACCATCCCGGTTTTGATGATTGGCGCCCAATTGACCTCTTCCTACAGTTTAGGAAAAATATTTTGGATTTTGGTTGTTGCTCTTGTCCTGTTTCAGTGGATTGGCAACACGATACAAGGGTATATAGGGGCAAAAACAGGCAGGGCATCCTCTGTCATTGCGCGATCCAGTTTTGGAGCAGTCCAGGCCCGTTTTATCGTTGGTTTAACCATTTTTATTGTCTCGTTAGGATGGTGGGCACTACAGACTGCGGTCGCAGGAAACGCCATTTCTGCGATGGTTCATGTAAATTACGAAAAAGATTGGGGAATGTGGGCAGTGATTACAGTCATTGCGGGATTCATTTTTGCTATCCCCTCAATTATTGGTTACTCATCCATGAAGTGGACAGATTATATTGCGGTACCGGCCGGCCTATTGCTGGTTGTCGGCTGTATCTTCTATGCATTGAGAAATACCGGCTGGCATGAAATGATCAACTGGAGCCCGGCAAATTCAAGTATTGGTTTTCTTGCAGCTGTCAGCCTTGTAATTGGCGTCAATGTTTCTCAATGGGTCATTGCTTCAGATTACACAAGATATGCAAAACCGAGTTGGAAGGATAATTTTCTTATTCCATTGGGCATCATTGCAGTCGGGTTTCCTCTGTTTTTTGTAGGTTCCATTATGTCGGTAGGCGTTGGAAATGCCGACATTGTAAATGTCATGATGAAGTTGGGATTTCCTTTTTGGGGCTTTTTGATTCTTTGGCTGGCAACATGGACCAGCCAACTTGTAAATAACTACAGTATGGGATTAGCGCTGGCAAATATGTTAAATATTAATTCCGGAAAAGGCAGGGCTATTTTGACTTTTATTGGAACGATCATTGCGATCATCATTGCACTGGCAGGGATACTGGATTATTTTACAGATTTCCTGTATATGACTGCCCTGGTCTATCCTGCGATTGGCGGAGTCATGATGTCTGACTTTTTCATCGTAAGAAAGCAGCAATGGGAAGATAATAAAGGATGGAACTGGATGGCAACCATTGCTTTAGTGATTGGTGGATTGATTGGATATTTAACGCAATATGTTTATCCATTCGGGTTACCGGCTGTGCAATCCTTAATCGCATCCGGGGTCATTTATGTGATTGCGATGAAAATAAAGGCGGCGGTAAAACCGGACCATTTTACGTCGTCATTATTCAGTCAAAATCCTGAGACGCCTGAACCGCAAAGTGATATTCCGACTTTATAAATTTTAAAGAGGTACAAATCTCGCTCTGTTGAGAAGAGATTGTGCCTTTTTTCTTTGAAAAACAGCCTCAATAAAACTGCAATGTACAACAGTATAAAAAGCAAAAAAATTATGTTACGATATTTTTAAAGAAAAATGATTTTAAAAATGATCTGTCTTTTTGAGCGAAGTAAGGAGGGTGCCTGATGAAGAAAGAAAAGGTAACCGATTATTTAAGAAAGGCAACCGAAAACTTTTCATTTCATGATGATTTGGATTTAAGCCCGTTTGAAACGAATGAAATCGCGGCATTTTTCTCTTCCAAGCGCACGACCATCAGCCGCATTTTAAATCAGGGAGTTAAAGAAGGCGAATTGATTAAAATAAATACCCGGCCGGTTTATTTTCTCCACAAACGTACCTTTGAGAAAAATTTTGGAAAGTTAAAAGGAAGCGTATTCAAAAGTTTTCAAGCATTAAGCGAATATATACTGGAAGACTCTGCTGAGATGATTTTCCGGAGGTTAATTGGTTACGATAAAAGCCTAAAAGAAGTATTGGAACAAATGAAAACAGCTATTTTTTATCCTGATAACGGATTGCCGATCATGTTGCTTGGCCCGACCGGCATAGGGAAAACTTATTTGGCCCGGTTAATGTATGAATATACGAAAGCAAAAAAACGGATCAAACAGGATGCCCCTTTTTACGTGTTCAATTGTGCACAATATGCCAATAACCCGGAACTGTTGACCAGTTATTTATTTGGCCATGTAAAAGGTGCCTACACAGGGGCGGATAAAGACAAGGCCGGTTTATTGGAGCTGGCGGATGAAGGCATCCTATTTTTGGATGAGGCGCATCGGTTGAATAGAGAAGGACAGGAAAAACTTTTTACCTTTATGGATCAGGGGACTTTTTACCGGCTCGGGGACACGGAAATTGCACGGAAAGCCAAAGTAAGGCTCGTTTTTGCGACAACTGAAAAAACAAACAGTTTTCTTGAAACGTTTTTGCGCAGAATTCCGATAAAGGTCAGTGTGCCCAGCCTGGATGAAAGGGGGCCTTTTGAAAAAAGCCAGCTGATTGAACATTTCTTTATGGAGGAGAGCCAGCTTTTTCAGTTGCCGATTGAAGTCAGCCACCAGACATTGGATGCACTTAATAAATATCATTATGAGGGAAATATTGGTGAATGCAAAAATATGATTAAGTACACATGTGGTTGTGCTTATGCCAAAGCAGCAAAAGGATCGGACAAGATAAAGGTCACGCTGCAGGATCTTCCAAAAGAAATGCTAAAAAATGTACCGCAATTGTTTCACCATTTTACAGCCAATGAAGGGAATGTGATATTTTTTTCGGGGCATAAACAATCCATCGGGGGAATGAACGAGCTGGCGATTGATAAAATCAGACATACGTTCAAAAATTGCTTGAAATATTACCAAAAGGTGAAAGACGGAAATATTGAGGAGCAGGTTGCCAATCAAAAAATGTGTGAGGACATCACCGTATTGCTGGATCAATTGATATTTAACAGGCCGGATGACAATATCAATATCATGATGGGATTCACATTGCAAGCCATGCAGGAATTTTTCAGGTATTTGGAAACGAATCACCATATTAAGTACGAAGGCAACAATGTGTATGCTTTGTCATCCTATTTGTTTTTTAAAACCGGGCTTCTCTCCTTAAACCATCAGGATGAAGTGCTTTCTGAACAATTGCTGGAAGATGTGAAGCAGCGTTACAAGAAAGAATACCAGATTGCTTTAATGGTCAAAACGTTTATTGAAAACAGAATAGAGTTTCAATTAGGCAACGAAGACATTATTATGATGACGTTGTTTCTTTCAACGACGAAAATCTCCCATGATGAAAGCAGGATAAAAGCGATGATCATTGCCCACGGTTATGCAACAGCCAGCAGTATCGCAAATGTGTGCAACAGAATATTGGGTGTGAATGTTTTTGATTCACTTGATATGGAGATCGAAGCAACGACAGATGATATTATTGAAAAATTGCGCCATTATCTCGAAATCAATGAGACGAACAACGGCCTGATTATTTTTGTCGACATGGGATCGTTGAATCAAATTCAAAATCAAATCCAGGAATATATAGATGGACCGCTATTGTTTATTGACCAGGTGACGACCATGCCAGTGCTGGAAGTGGGACATTGCCTGATGAAAGGGAATACCATTCATGAAATTGCGGAGCATATGCAAACTTTAGAAAGGCCGAAAGTGAACCTGCTCCATCCGAAAAAGAAAAAAGCATATGCCATTGTTACTTCATGTTTTACAGGAATTGGAACTGCCATGCAAATTCAGAAACTATTAGAGAAGAGTATTAAGGACTTTTTGGAAGTGCACATTGTTGCCCACGACTTTGACAGACTTAAAAAGAATGGGATGAATGAAGCCCCTTTTCAACTATACGATGTGTTGGCAATTGTGGGGACAGCGAATCCCGGGATTAATGGGGTGAATTTTATTTCATTGGAAGATATTATTTCGGGCAAAGGGGAAAATGATGTTTTTCGTATATTTGGTAAAATCGCAGCGCCTGATATCATCCGCCGGGTAAATGACAATATTATCCTGAACTTTTCTCTGGACAAGGTGATTGAATCCTTAACCATACTGGATACCGAAAAATTAATTAAGAATGTGGAAAAGAGTATCATTCAGCTTGAAAAACAGATGAACAGAAATTTTTCCAATGATAAAAAAATTGCACTCTATGTTCATATCAGTTGCATGGTTGAAAGATTAATCCGCTTGAGCCCGATTACGGAATATCCTGACCAAGACTTATTTGAACGGACGCACACGCACGAGATTCATGCGATTAAAAGTGCGCTTAGTGTGCTCGAGGATGATTATTGTGTGCAATTAAACATTCCTGAAATCGGTTATATATTCAATATTATGAATGGATAGACCTTTTGTTTTAAGGGTTTATGGGCATTTGGAAAAGAAATGCAAAAAGCATGTCACTAAGTTGGCATGCTTTTTGCATTTTTAAAGATTAGAAAAATCATTGAAAAACTTTTGAAATGGGGAGCGGTTTTATGAGACGTTTTTTATTTGCTACACACGGAGATCTATCTAAATCTTTTATAGATGCTGTTTCGTTGATAGTCGGAGATACTTCAAATGTTTCATATTTTCAAATGACCAAAAATAAATCCGGCGATTCGGCGAAAGATGAATTAAAAAAGATATTAAAGAACAAAAAGGAGGAGGATCACTTTATTGTATTGACGGATATGTTTGGTGGAAGTGTCTGTAACATCTGCACGGAATTGCTGATGGAACTGCAAAATTTTGAGTTGTTGACGGGTGTGAACCTGCCCATGACTTTGACGGTGCTGCTGGCGGGTGAAGACACCAGTACAGAAGATCTGATTTCTCTAGGCTTACAGGCAGGAAAAGATGGAATCGTGCATTTGAATCAATTGTTAGCATCACAGAAAGGAAGTGCCAACGATGATCTCTTTAGTGAGAATTGACGACCGTTTGCTTCACGGCCAGGTTGCTTATGGGTGGACATCATCATTAGGCGTGAATGTCATCCTGGTTGTAAATGATGAAGCCAAAAATGATCAAATGAAAGCGATGGCGCTGAATCTGGCAAAGCCGAACCAAGTCAAACTGTATATTCGCGGAGTGGAGGAATCCGGCGAAATTGTCCGGAAATTTGCCGAGGCAAAAAAAAGCAAAGTACTTGTTTTGGTCAAAAACTCCGCAGATGCACTTTCATTGGCCCAAGGTTCCGGCGGGGCGATTCATTCGGTCAATGTCGGCGGAATGCGCTATTCAGAAGGAAAACTTAAGTTAACAGATTTAGTGGCAGTAGATCAACAGGACTTGGAAAACTTTAAGAAAATGCAGGAACTCGGAGTGGAACTGGAATTCCGGTTATTGCCACGCGACAAGAAGAAAACATTGAGTGACTTGCTCAAAAACTAATGTGATTGGGGGTTGGGTTGGATGCTGATCGATGCATTAATGTTGGGGATTGTTGCCGGCATCGGAATCTTGGATGGGCGTATTTTCGGAGTCATGATGCTGGAACGCCCGCTTGTGACAGGATTATTGGTTGGCCTAGTATTGGGCGATGTAAAGAGCGGCATTATGATTGGTGCGCAATTAGAGTTGATTTGGATGGGAATTGCTGGCATCGGCGCCTCAACGCCACCGGATGTCGTCACAGGCGGTGTGCTTGGCACAGCATTTGCCATTTTGTCGGGACATGGCGTAGCTGTTGCACTGGCACTTGCGGTTCCAATTGCAGTACTGGCACAATCGCTTGGCGTGCTGGTACGGATTATGAACGGTTACTTCCTTCACAAGGCCGATAAGTATGCCGAAGATGCCAACTTTCGCGGCGTCACTTTGATGATGTGGGTCCCGCCAATTCTGTTTTTCTTAAGTGTTTTTCTTCCAACCTTCCTGGCGATTCTGATGGGGGCAAAGGAGGTAACAGCCTTAATCAATGCGGTGCCGAAAACCATTTTGGATGGTTTAACCATTGCAGGGAATTTGCTGCCTGCAATCGGGTTTGCATTGTTATTGGATATGTTGTTCTCAAAAAAAATGGTGGTCTTTTTCTTCCTCGGTTTTCTCGCGGCTTCTTATTTAAAATTGGATATTACGGCGATTGCTCTATTTGGCACTTGTCTCGCCATTATTATCTATGTTGTGATGAACCGTGATGAAAAAAGCAGCAACACCCAGGCCGGCCCAAATGACTTCGATAACTTAACGGAAGGAGAGATTGACTTTGAGTGAAGCCAAAATAACCAAAAAAGAACTCCGTCAAGTTTTTTGGAGATCGTTTGCCTTGCAAGGGGCCTTTAACTATGAAAGAATGCAGAACTTAGGTTATACGTACGCCATGATCCCGGTCATCCGGAAATTATACCGGAATCATGATGAACAGGTATCAGCATTAAAGCGGCACTTGGAAATGTTTAATACAACCCCTGTTGTGGCTCCGGCAATCATGGGCATCTCCGCAGCGATGGAAGAGCAGAATGCCAATGACCCGAATTTTGACGAAACTTCCATTAATGCGGTCAAGGCATCGTTAATGGGCCCTTTAGCTGGTATAGGTGATTCCCTGTTTTGGGGCACATTCAGGGTCATCGCGGCCGGAATTGGCATCTCTTTTGCGCAACAGGGAAATATTCTCGGGCCGATTTTGTTTTTCCTTTTGTACAACATTCCAAACTTTTTAGTAAAAATTTTCGGCCTGCAATTCGGATACCAGGTTGGCGTAAATTCTCTGGAAAGAATCCAGAAGCAGGGGCTGATGGACCGCATCATGTCCATTACCACCACGATCGGTCTTGTTGTCGTCGGCGGAATGGTTGCAACGATGTTAAATGTTACGACTCCCCTGAAATTCGATATAAATGGGGCGAAGGTTGTCATCCAGGATATATTGGACAAAATCCTGCCCAATATGTTGCCGCTTCTTGTAACATTTATAATCTATTATTTGATGAAAAAGAAAGTGAGCATTACATGGCTGACAGTCGGCATCCTCATAGCAGGCATCCTGCTTCACTGGGTTAAAATATTATAAATATGAAAGGAAGATAAAACATGAACATTGAAGATTACATGAAAGAAACACCTGTAAAAATGAAGGAAATTATTCAAGGGGCAGACGAATTATTTGCGGAAGTCCGAAAAGAAAAATTTAGCCGGATTGTAGTGACAGGATCAGGGACAAGTTACCATTCTGCTGCTCAGACGAAAAAATTGATGCAGCATTTTCTGGGCATTTATGTTGATGTGTTTTACCCATTCCAAATTGACAAGGAAACATTTCTTGATGATGCTTCCAAAACATTGTTGATCGGTATTTCACAGGGAGGAAGCAGTTATTCAACATACCATGCCATGAAAACCGGTAAGGAAGCAGGATGCAGCATTGCTTCAATGGCAGGCACAGAGGGAGCCCTCATTGACGAAATTTCGGACTATATTTTAACCGTCCGTTGCGGGGAAGAAACGGCCGGCGCAAAAACAAAGGGATTCTACTGTACAAAACTGAATCTTACGTTATTTGCATTACAGTTGGCGAAATCATACGGAAGAATATCAGCGGAGGACTATGCAGCTGAAATCACCCAATTAGAGGCATATGCCGACCATTTCCTTGCCATTTATGAACAATCATTGCAATGGGTGTCTCAAAACCGTGAGAACTTGGCTGCAGCAAAAGATATCCGCGTGGTCGGGACAAAGGAAATTTACGGTGATACGTTGGAAAGTGCATTAAAACTGCTGGAAACAATGCGTATTCCTGTAACCGGCTATGAATTTGAAGAGTTCGTCCATGGTATTTACAATGCTGTTAACGAGGACTCTACCATCATCATTCTCGATACAGGAGAAGAAGGCCGTGTTGAGACCTTGATCAATGTATTATCTGATTGGACAAACCACATTTATGTGATTGGCAAAAATGGGCGGGAAACGCCAAAAGATTTAAAAGCAGACTTTTTGAATCACCCATTTTATAAAACTTATGAGTACATCATCCCGGTTCAACTGGTCTGTGCGTATGTCCCGCAGTTAAAAGGGATCGACCCAAGTACGCCAAAGGACAAGGATTTCCATAGAAAACTGGGGAGCAAGAAACTGGACCGGTGATTTGTTCAAGTTGTTCTTTTAAGAAAAAATAGCGGCATAACGCCGCTATTTTTTGTTTTCAAGTTCTGCAGGATCATCATGCTTTCTCCGCAAGGTTTAATTGTTTCGAATCTTCATCACAGCCGGAATGTAAGCGCTTTATAATGTTGTGATGAAGTTGGCCAGGGGCCGAACGTATAATGAAAGTGGAAGGAGGCATGGGAATGAAGTTGATGGATAAAGAAGTGCTGAATTTCATACTGGCGCACCAGGAAATTTCACTTGAAACAGTCGGGCAACTTCTTTCAAAGAAAGAAGAGGAAATACGGAAAATGATCGAGCAGATTAATTCAGTGCTTCCGGGAGGATCAATCAAAATACAGGATAACAAGATTCTTGTTTCCGGTGCTGGCATAGAAGAAAGTTTTGATATGCTGACATTGCAGGAAAAAAGTTTTTTGCAGGAATATGAAGTGGAACTGAGAAGAAACTTGATCATATACAGGCTGCTCACCCATCATGATCCTTCCTCGTTGCAACAATTATCAGAACAATTTTTCGTAAGCAGGAACACAGCTTTTACAGATATTAAAAAGATAAAGGAATTATTTCGGCATGATCCTATTCAATTGAGTTATTCGCGGAAAGGCGGATACCAGTTTAAGGGGCCGGAAATGATTATCCGAAATAAACTGATTCAAATCACAAGAGACCTGATCAAAACTGTATACGGGAAAACGAAAATGATAACGTTTCATCTGCTTTCTGAAACAGATATTCACTTGATGAGAGAAAAGCTGGAGGAAATTGAGCATAATATCGAAATTCAATTAACCGATGAGCAAGTAAATGAATTGCCGTATATTTTGTGTGCGATACTGGCGAGAGCAAAGAATCATCCAATTGAATGGTCTTTTCAAATGCACCGGTATGATATTCGGAATACAAAAGAGTACCCGGTCATCAGAGATGCCTTTCAGGACTATCCATTTCTCAAAGAACCGGATTTGATCTATCTTACTTTGCAAATTTTATCTTCTAATATGATTGAATCAGCGTTTCGATTATCTGACAGTGATGAAATTTCTTTGGCCGTTGATAGATTTGTTGATCGCTTAAAATCAAAACTTGCGATTGGGTTTATTAAAGAATCAGATCTAAAGGAAAAGATTTTGCTGCATATTCAGCCTGCCATCTTTCGTAATTTGCTTGGATTCCAAATTAACAACCCGCTTAAAACAAAATTTATCAAAGATCATGGCTTTATTTATCAAGTTGTTTCCGAGTCAGCTGCCCCTTTTGAAAACTTAATTGGCCATGCCTTATCTCCCGAAGAGCGGGTGTATCTGTCCATGATTGTTTTAGGGTGGATGTATCAAACAAAGGAAAATGCAAAATCCATTTTCAAAGCAGTGGTTCTCTGCCATAACGGTACTTCGATTTCCAAATTGCTCCTTGAAAATTTAAAAGAGATGTTTCCGGATTTCGAATTTATCGGGGCTTATTCTTTCCGGCAGTTTGAAAGCCGTCCGATTGAAGTGGATTTTATTTTTACAACGATTCCATATAAAAGCAAGGCGACGACTATCGTTGTGCCGCCATTCCTGGAACAGGAAAGCCGGCAGCAATTGAAAAAACTTGTTCAAAAGCTGCTTGATCTCGACACCAAGAAAAAGGCAAAAGGGATCGTTTATGCGATTAAAGACTTTATTCCTACAGATAAAATGAATCTTGTAGAAGAAACGGTCAAGACCTTTTTTGAAGGTGACAGAAAAAATGAAACTGGTGAAGAAAGTGATGCCTCGGGTCTGAAATTAACGGAACAAAATATCTCCATTTTATCATATGAAATTTCATGGGAAGAGGTGGTGGATACTATATTTGCACCATTACTGGAAAGAAACGCAATAGAACCGTGCTATCTTAAAGCTGTTAAAAGCGCGTTTTATAAACATTATCAAACGATGCTGATTGGTCCCGATGTTTACCTGCCACATGCGAGACCTGATGAAGGGGTCAACTATCCGGATATTCAGATCGTCCTTTTTAAGAAAGCTGTGATGTTTCCAAATCATAGGCCGGTTTCATTAATGGTTGCATTAGCACCTTCAGCAGATAACTCTCATGTTTTAACTTTATCCAAATTAAATGATATTTTTCTTGATTCAAAGGCGCTTAGGCAAATCAAGTCGGCAGCGTCTCCTAAACAACTGCTCAAAATCTTTGAAAGGAGGTGAGGCGGTTGAATAACGGCAACAGTGTTCCCCAGTTTTTTGTGGAGGAGATCCACCATAATTTTGCTGAAATGTTTCAGGAGGCGTTTATCGTTTTAGATGCGGATTACAAAACTCAAGCGGAATTTTTCTGTGCATCCAGCGCGATTCTTAAACAAAGGGAATATGTAAAGCCTTCCTTTTGCAAGGCTGTCATGGAAAGGGAAGCCTTATATCCGACAGGCTTGGCGAACGAGTATATTCAATTTGCAATTCCGCATACGGACGCTTTTCATGTGGAAAAACCGTTTGTTTTTGTCACAAGGCTAAAAAATAATATCCCTTTTATGCATATGGGAACGACTGATATTCCGGTTCAGGCCAAAGTCATTTTTATGCTGGGAATTAAAAATCCGGAAAAACAAGTCGGCTTACTGTCGGATATTATGAAATGTTTCAATGACGGGGATTTTGTCCGGACGATCCTGTCCATTCAAGACACACATGCAATGGCGGATTACTTAAAAAAACAATTTGGAGGTTGATGAAAAATGAAAAGAGTTATTGTCGCTTGTGGTTCAGGTGTGGCAACCAGCCAGACAGTGGCTTCAAAGGTGAAAAGAATCCTGCAGGAAAAGAAGATCAGCGCCGAGGTGGAAGCAGTTGATATCAAATCGCTGGACCGCCATGTGAAAAATTGTGACGTCTATATTGCGATTACAAAGCCGAAAACAGATTATGGCGTTCCCACGCTAAATGGCATTGCGTTTCTTACCGGAATGGGCATGGACAAAGAAGTGGAGAAGCTGGTAGAAGCCTTGAAATAAACCACAAATAAAAGGAGTGGATCGCCGTGGAAGTGTTACAGCATGTTGTTCAGTATGTATTAAATATGGGCGCTTCAGTATTCGTTCCAATCATAATGTTGATTATTGGAATTTGTGCACGGATGAAACTCAGAGAGGCAATTGGCGCAGCCATTATTTTCGGTGTGGCATTTGCCGGTATGAACCTGGTTGTAGGTTATATGTTAGATGCCATTAGCCCGGCGGCACAGTCTTTTGCAAAAAATACGGGCATTTCCCTGACTGCAATTGATGGCGGCTGGACAACCGCCGCATCGATAACCTGGGCTTGGCCGCTCGCCTTTTTGGTTTTCCCGCTCCAGATTGCGATCAATATTGTAATGTTGCTGTTTAAATGGACCAAAACGCTAAACGTGGATATGTGGAATGTGTGGGGAAAATGTTTTGTAGCTGTCATGATTTCCTATATCTCCGGGAGTATTTATTTAGCCTTTGTGGTCGTTGCGATTCAAGTCATCGTAGAATTGAAAATCGGCGATATTTGGGGGAGGGAAATTGAAGATTTAACCGGAATACCCGGCGTAACCGTTCCGCATCACATGACCTTAATTGCCAGTCTGCTTTACCCAATCGATAAGCTGTTGGATAAAATCCCATTTATGAACAAGAAAATGGACGCAGAAGCATTGAAAGAAAAACTCGGTGTTTTTGCAGAAAATCATGTCATGGGTGCCGTTATCGGCTTCTTACTTGGTTTAGTTGCGGGCTACGGCATTTCCAAATCCTTGATTCTCGCTATTCAGGCTGCTACTGCGCTGACACTTTTTCCGATGGTTTCAAAATTATTTATGCAAGCGTTGTCTCCGATATCTGAAGCTATTTCCGAGTTTATGAGGAAGCATTTTGGCGACCGGGAAATCTTTATCGGGCTTGATTGGCCGATACTGGCTGGACGAAATGAAATCTGGGTATCTGCCATTATCTTAATTCCGTTTGAACTGCTTTTCGCTGTTATTTTGCCAGGGAATAAAGTTCTGCCATTCGGCGGCATCATCAACTTATCGATCGCAGTGGCAGTTGTGCTGCTCACAAGGGGAAATCTGCTCCGAATGATTATATACGGGATTGTGACAACCCCTGTATTTCTTTATATTGCAACATTCTTCTCCCCTTATATTACAAGGCTTGCTCAAGAAACGGGAGCAGTGAAGGTTGCAGAGGGGACGATGCTGACATGGAGCACAATTGAAAACGGGGAGTTTAAATTTGCTTTCGCAGAGGCAATGGCAGGGAAATGGTGGGGCATGCTGCTTTCGGTTTTATGGCTCGCACTCTTTGCACTGTTTTACTACGGCAGGAAGAAAGATAATGCCGCTTATTTCGGGCAAAACCATAAGGAACATGTGGCAGATGTTTTTAAAAAGGAGCAGTCTTTATGAGCCATCACCAGTTAGAAAAATGGTTTTGGAGAAGCATGCTGATTCTTGCCGGTATCCTTCTCGTTTTAGGCTTTTTAAGCGGCAATTTGATGATGTGGATCATGGCACTTACGATTGGTATTTTGGTCCGCTATTGTGCGTACGATTTGCTCTTCGCCGATTTTGACGCAAAAGCAGAAGAAATCAGACAACGCTATCTTAAGAAGAAGGAGGCGAAATGATGATTTATACCATTACGCTAAACCCTGCCATTGACAGAGTCATCCATATTAATGGGGAACTAACAAGGGGGAGAAATAACACGGTCTCTAACACAGCCTTTGATATAGGAGGGAAGGGGACACATATATCGGTTGTTTTATCCGCCCTGGGCCAGCCAAATATTGCAGCTGGGATGGTCGGTGAAAATCGGAAAGATGAATTGATTGCTTTATTACGTGAGAAACAGGTTGAGTCAGCTTTTTACGTGGTCCCCGGGCAAACCGTCCGTGAAAATTTTGTGATAACCGATGACTCACAGAAGGGCAGCTATATGATTACTCATGCCGGCCCCGTTTTAAAGAAGGAAGATCTTGAAGGCTTTGCAAAAAATTTTATCAAAAGATGCAACCCCGGCGACATCGTGGCAGTGGCAGGTAATCCGCCAAAAACAACGAGACCGGAAGAGTATGAATGGGTCTTAAGGAAAATAAAGGAGACAGGTGTCCAATTGGTGGTCGACGCTTCGGGGCCCTATTTGAAAGCTGCCATCCAGGCAGAACCGGACCTGGTCAAACCCAATCAATTTGAATTTGCTGAGCTGATGCAATTGGAAATCAATAGCATTGAAGATTGTATTGCCGCTTATCAAAAGTCAGAACTATCGAAGATTCCTTACTTTATTGTTTCGTTTGGGAAAGATGGATCTTTGCTATTTTACAACAATCTTGTATATAAAGTCACTCCGCCGGATGTTCATACCGTAAATGATACGGGATGTGGGGATGCATTTGTTGGCGGATTGGTCTATGGCATGTCTTGCAAGCATGATGTAAGGAAAATGTTGAAGTTTGCTACAGCTATCAGTGCTTCAAAGGCAATGCAGGCAACGAGTTCCGGATTTGATATGAAAGAAGCCGGGGAAATCGAGCAGAGTGTGAAGTTTGAATATATTGAAAAAACAGGGAGGAATTGCAATGCTATATGAAGCGGAAAGAAGAGATCTTTGTACAGTTGTGAAAACAATGTTTGACAGATTTAACACAAATGCTGCAGGTGGGAACGTCAGCGTCCGGATGAACGGTAACCATATTATTATGACGCCGACATTAATGTCGCAGGAGAAGCTGTGCAATTTGGAACCTTATCAAATTCTAGTCGTTGATATGAATGAGAATATTGTAGAGGGAGACGGCCGAATTACAAGGGAAATCAATATGCATATGGCTTGTTATCATGAGAATGAATCAATCGGCTGTGTGCTGCATGCCCATCCAAAGGAATCTTTCGTTTTTGCGACCTTGGGAATGGATATGCCGAATTTAACCGAGGCTACACAAAAGCTCGGAAAAATTCCAACACTGGAATACCGCCCGGCAACAACAGTAGAACTGGCAGAAATTGTCCGGAAGCACATGATCTCGTTAGGGGAAAAAGTAACACCGGCAGCCATGCTGCTCAATAAGCACGGTATCCTGATCACAGATGAAACCCTGCACAAAGCCTATGATATGCTTGAAAGAATTGAGTATAATGCATATGTTGCAAGCAAAGCCCTTGTTTTTGAAAAATTGGGCATTGCCGCAATCCCTAACGGGGTCTCCGCTCATTAAGGCTTGGCCGTGCCCAAACAAAACAAAAATCGAAAATCAGCTCTTCCTATGGCAGCTGGCAGGCAGAGCTTTTTATATGAGTATCGTAACACATAAAGGGGAGGAGCGGAACATCAATCTAATTGGTTATTTGGTAACACGGATTTGTGAAACATTTAATTATCGTGCTATGATTACAGGAAAGTAGTTTTTGGAGGGAGTTGCAGATGCCATACACGGAATTTGAACAGTCATTAAATGAAGCCTTTTTTTTCGCTACTCCGGGTTTTGTTGAGATAAAGGAAAAGGATGCGTTGTTGCAGTGTGGGGGTTTGGATCAAGCGTATATAAAAGAAATTTTCAAATCGGGCGTAAGTATGGATGCCGGACGGGAAGAGGCGGGAGCCGTTTACTATTTTCCAATTGTTCGGGAGATGAAAGTGGTCTCCGTCTTATTGTTGCGGCCGAAACAGGGCGAGAAAGAAAGGTTCGCCCGGGACATTCAATACTTGAAGTTATTGTCAGAACTGGCATGCCAGTGGGTGGCTGAGAAATTAGAAAGGGAAACATGGCAAAAAAAGTTCGGGGAGATCCATCTCGAAACCCGGAAACTGATTCAATCGATCACCGAGCCTTTTTGTCTAGTGGATCAAGACGGAAGGATCCAAGAAATGAATGAACATATGGCTTCGCTTTTTCGCAAAAGAAGGACCACCTTAATGGGTGAAAAGATTACGCAATATATCACAAAGGAAAAATGGGAAAGCATCAAAAGTGGGAAAGAAAAGGATGAGACGGTGGTGCAAGTGCCGAGAATTAAGGGAGAAGCCTATTTTGCCACCATTCAACCGGTAAAAAACAAACAGGGGATTGTCTCGTATATGATCCTTTTGAAATCAAAGAAGACAGAAAAACCGGAGCAGGCCGGCCGGCGCCTTTACCATTTTGAAGATATTCTCGGTGTAAGTGAGATTTTAAAACAGACGATCCAGTCGGCAAAAAGGGTGTCGAAAAGCGATGTAACCATCATGCTGCGCGGCGAGAGCGGGACGGGAAAGGAAATGTTTGCCCAGGCCATCCATCATGAAAGTGAGCGAAAAAATCAGCCTTTTGTTGCCTTAAACTGTGCGGCGATACCTGAAAACTTACTGGAAAGCGAACTGTTTGGCTATGAAAAAGGGGCCTTTACGGGAGCGGAAAAAGAAAAACCGGGGCGCTTTGAACTGGCCAATCACGGCACGCTGTTTTTAGACGAAATCGGAGATATGTCCTTGTATCTGCAGGCAAAAATACTCCGGGTGTTACAGGAAAAAACTTTGGAAAGGATTGGATCAAACAAAAGCAGGAAGATCGATGTCCGCATTATCACAGCAACACACCGGAATTTGGAGGAATTGATCAGAAAGGGAGAATTTCGGGAAGATTTGTATTACCGGATCAGCGTGATTCCCATTTATATTCCGCCACTCAGGGCAAGAAAAGAAGACCTGCCTATCCTGATTGAGCATTTTATCCAAAATTTTTCAAAAGATTTGAACATGGATCCGAAAAATATAGCGGCAGAAACACTCGACAGGCTTATGCAATATGATTGGCCAGGGAATATCCGGGAGTTACAAAATGTGGTCCGCCATTTTGTGGAATTGCAGATTGGGGATACAGTAACATTGGAAAGCCTCCCATCCTCTTTACAAAGAGGGACAAAATCATTGCCTCCATTTGTAAAACCGAAACGGACAAACCATTATCAAACCAGACTGGAGAAAAGGAAAGTGCTGGAATTGTTGGAGCGAAACGGCTGGAGTACAGAGGGAAAGAAAAAAACAGCAGCGGATTTGGGCATCAGTTTGGCTACCTTGTACCGGTATTTAAAGAAGATACAGGGATAAAAATGAGAATGATGAGAAACCATGCGAAAAGATGAGAAAAAAAGAGAAAAATCAACATTTTACGAGGAAAAACGGAAAAATTGGACGTGCTTTTCTCAAGCCGTAAAATGAGAAAAATTATTTTTAAACTTTGAAAATGTCCGAATACATTGCGAAATAAACGCTTGTGTCTTTTTTTATTTTTGGCACGATATTTGCATTGTATTTGGTGAGGGGTGAGGTCGTGAGCTGGTTCATTCACAAGGAAGACATTGCTTACATAAGCGCCGGCGCAAAATTTTTATCCAGCGGAGGCGGCGGGGATACGAAAATAGCAGCGTATTTGCTTTTGTCTGCTATGGAAGAAGATGACGTGATAGAAGTAAAAACCGCAGTTGAAATGGCAGACGAGTGGGTCGTGCCGGTCGCAGCCGCAGGGTCCACGGTGTTAATGAAAGAAGACTTGCCTACAGGGGAAGAAATTGTAAAAGCGTTGAAAAAATATGAAGCTGTGTCAGGCAGAAAAGCAGACGCTGTGATTTCAATGGAGATAGGGGGGATTAATGCATTAACCCCTTTACTGGCTGCGTTCAAATGTCATCTTCCGGTCATTGATGGAGATGGGATGGGCAGATCCTTCCCGGAACTGGAGATGGTGCATTTCTATCATACTGAAATCCCGGTAGTTCCACTCACTGCCCGTTCAAAAGACGAAACGCTTGTGATAAATGAAGCAAAGCATGTCCCACGCACATTGAAAGAATTTATGTTTCAGCAGGATGGGTATTGCCATTTTGCTTGCTTCGGGGCTAGTGGGTCCCGTATGAGGGCGGCCATGATACCGGGAACATTGAAGCTGGCGCTGGAAATTGGAAAAATACTTGCCCAAAACGCCTCTATCTGGATGAAAATAAAGCAGTTGCGCCATGCCTTTTTTCAGTCAGTATATGGGGAAATGGAGCTTGCGTTTGTCGGGAAAATCCGGGCCATCAATCGCTGGTTTGAAGCGGAAATGCTGGTGGGCACGTTGGAACTGGCCGGGCAGATGGAATACCATAAAAAACGCGCAAAACTGTATTTTCAAAATGAATTTCTTTCTTTTCAAGTTCCGGATACGTGCCAGTGTATAACCCCTGATTTAATCATTCTCGTTCATTATGAAACCGGGCTGCCTATCGCTGTATCGGAACTCCGTGAAGGGATGATGGCCATGGTTTTAACGGTAAAGGCTCCAGGACTGTATCAAACGAAAAAAATGCTTGCGCAAACGGGTCCTGAAATGTTCCGGATTCCAAATCAGTTTCTTCAGAAGGAAACGGCCGGGAGGAGGCAGCAAGGTGAAAATTGGCATTGATATTGGCGGAACCAACACACATGCCGTTTTGGTTTCCAGTGATGGAAAACTCAAAATGGTTGCCAGTTCTTTGACCACCCCTGATGTATATACAGGCGTATATCGTTCAACGAAGGCCCTGCTGCAAAAATCAGAGATCAGGGCAGAGGAAGTAAAAGGGATTTATATCGGAACAACAGAACTAATGAATGCCGTATACGATGAGAAGGTTTTAGCAAAAACAGCTCTAATCCGCATTGCGAGAAGGCCTGTCAATATCACCCCGGCGCTTAAATGGCCGGCAACACTTCGGCGTTTGATCACAGAGCCGTATTTTATAGAAAGTGACCATGGCTACAACAAGAGCGGCGGCCGGATCGCGGACTTCAAACCGCTCGAAGTGCTTTATCAATCCATTGCTGAGGGAAAAATTGATGCCGTCTGCATCGTGGGCAGCTATTCCCCTTTGTATGAAAATGAGGAAGTTGCGGTAAAAAATGAAATTCGGAAAAGATTCCCGGAAATGCCTGTTACGGTTTCCCATTCATTTGGCACCCTTGGGTTTATGGAACGGGAAAATGCCACTTTGCTCAACAGCTTATTGTCGAGAATGATCGAAAAAATGCTTGCCAATTTAGCGGAAGGCTTCTCCTCTCTCTTGCTGGAATGCCCTTTTTGGCTGACGCAAAATAACGGTTCGTTAATGTCTGTTGAACAAGCGATGAAATTCCCGGTTCTAACGCTTGCTTCCGGAGCGGCCAACAGTTTGAAAGGGGCAGCGAAACTTTCCGGGCTTCAAGATGTGATTGCGGTGGATATCGGCGGAAGCAAGGTGTATGCTGCACGTGTTGCCGGCGGGGATTTGCCTGAAGTCATGGGCTCTTCCGATTTCCCCGGCTTGGAAGCAGGGCTTGAGATGCCGGAAATCATTTCCCTACCTTTTGGCACAGGGAACAGGCCTGTTATCCGGAAGGGGGAAGTGGAGCTGTTGCCGCTGATTTCGAATGATATTAAGCAATACGGCATTGCCTGGGGAGGAGATGCACTGACAGTCAGTGATTGCTTTCTTAAGCTCTTTCCTGATGCTTTTTATGACCCCGAACTCCAAACAGAAAAATTAAAATATGTACCAACGAATGATTGTGCGATGGTTGTCCAATATGTGGTGCAAAAAATAAAAGAAATCCTGGACCGGTTGCAAAATGAAGAAAAAAACCTCCCCATTGTACTGGTCGGCGGGGGCAGCCCGCTTTTTAACCCGAAATTATTCGGAAAGTACCAAAAAGTGCTGAATCCGGCCGGCTATCCGTATAGCGGGGCAATCGGGGCTTGTGATGCGACCATCAGCGAAGTGTCAGATAAAGTGTACTGGTTAAATGACCACTCAAAAGAAGAAGTGGTGGCCGAAGCAGCTTCTGCCTGCAAATTAGAAGCCATCAAAAAGGGCGCAGATCCTGATACCGTCAAACTTGCTTATATAGAAGAGTATCCTTTTGAGTACATGAAAGGGGAAATTCTCCGGATCAAAATAAAAGCTGTAGGCGAGCAAATTTTATAAAACGGAGGCTGCAAAATGCAAAAAAAATCAAGTCTTGGTGATGATTATGCTCTGTCCCGGGTGCCGTCGTCCGGCCGACAATCGTTGTGGAATATCACCATTGTCCGGGTTGGCTCATTAGCAACGATTTCACAATTTATTCTGGGGGCTTCATTAGGATACGGGATGAACTTTTGGCAGGCTTTTTGGGCAACGATGTTCGGCAGTGTCATCCTTGAAGTCATTAGTTTTCTGCTTGGCTATGCGGGTGCAAAAGAAGGGATGTCAACCAGCCTGCTATCTCGGTGGACGGGCTTTGGCAGGTACGGGTCAAGCATCATTGGCGCTGTAATTGCCATTTCTTGCATCGGCTGGTTTGGCGTACAAAACGCTGTCTTTGCCCAGGGGATCGTACAATCCACGAACGGGGCAATCAGCCTGCCGGTTGCGGCCGCGATTACAGGCTTGGGTGTAACGGTTCTTGTCATCTTTGGTTTTAAAATTTTAAGTGTAACAGCATCCATCGCTGTTCCTGCTTTTCTATTGGCAGTGGCAGTTGGCATTTATGATGTGCTCAACAAATCCTCTATTACGGAGTTAGTGGCAAGCGCACCTGCCGGAAAACCGCTGACAATGGGTGTTGCCGCAACAATGGTGGCGGGCGGGTTTATTATCGGAGCCGTGATTACGCCGGATTTCAGCAGATTTGCCAAAAACGGGAAAGATGTTTTCTGGATGACGATGATCGGCACCATTGTCGGTGAGCTTGGGATCAATATGATTGCCGTACTCATGGCGCTTGCTGCCAAAACAAGTGACGTGGCGAGCATCATGATGCAAACTTCCGGGTGGCTGGGCGCATTGGTTGTTGTTTTTTCCACCGTTAAAATCAATAACTTGAACTTGTATTCCTCATCACTCGGCTTTACGAATATCTTTGACAGCATATTGAACGTCAAATTGAATCGCGGCCTCGTGACGCTCGTCATCGGCATCATCGGGACGTTATTGTCTGTGATGGGCATCCTCGGCCGCTTTACGGATTTTCTTGTTTTTCTCGGGGTTCTGGTGCCGCCGATTGCTGGCATCATTGTCGTGGATTACTTTGTACTGAGAACGCACAAGAAGGAATTGGATGCCAGCCGGATGAAAGGAACCTTGCCGGAGACAGAAGAAAATGTAAACTGGGTTACGATGATTTCCTGGGCTGCGGGTTTTGCAGTCGGATACTTTGTGAAAATGGGGATCCCGTCCATCAATTCATTGGCGGCGAGTGCAGCGGTATATCTGGCAGGCATGCTGATTGTCCAGGCCGTCAGGAAAAACCCCGCTGAAGAAAAAATTGCATCTTAAAGAACCTGAATATTGGAGGCCTAAAAAGTAATGAGAAAAATCGGAATACAGGAAATAGAAGATATCGCAGTTGGAGCCGCCTTGCTGGGCACAGGGGGCGGCGGTGACCCGTACATCGGGAAGCTGATGGCAATCCAGGCAATTGAAGAATACGGCGAGGTCACTTTATTGGATGCGGAAGAAGTGCCGGATGATGCCCTGGTGGTTCCTTCCTCCATGATGGGCGCACCGACTGTCATGCTGGAAAAAGCGCCTAGCGGTGAGGAAGCGTTCGTTGCTTTTCAAAAATTGGAAACGTATCTTGGCGATAAAATTTATGCTACTTTTCCCATTGAGGTCGGCGGGGTCAACTCCATGCTGCCCTTTGCGTTAGCTGCGAAACTGGGGTTGCCTGTTGTCGATGCGGATGGAATGGGGCGGGCTTTTCCGGAACTGCAAATGGTGACATTTTATCTGGACGGGATAGCTGCAACGCCGGCCGTTTTAGCGGATGAAAAAGGAAATACCGTTGTCCTTTCTACCATCGATAATGTTTGGACAGAAAGGATTGCCCGGGCAGCAACGGTCCAAATGGGAGGATCTGCGATGACTGCCATGTACGCGATGAAAGGGAGAAATTTAAAAGAAAGCGGCGTCCGCAATATTTTAAAACTCGAAGAAACCATTGGCAAAACGATCCGGAAAGCAAAGGAAAACAACGCAAATCCAATTCGGGAAGTTGTCAAAAGCGTCAAAGGGTTTCCGCTGTTTTCCGGCAAAGTGAAAGATATTAACCGTAAAACGGAATCCGGATTTGCAAGAGGGACAGCAACGTTTGAAGGCATGCATGAAAATAAAGGAGAGACGCTTACGCTTCGGTTTCAAAACGAGCATCTTTTGGCCCGGACGGAAGAACGTTTATTGTGCATGACCCCGGATTTAATCGCTGTTTTGGATGCGGAAACGGGGCTCCCGATCACAACAGAGGGAATTCGTTACGGCGCCCGGTGTGTTGTCATTGGAATTCCGTGCCATCCAAAATGGAGAACAGAAAAAGGACTGGCAACGGTCGGCCCGAAATATTTCGGATATGATGTGGACTATGTTCCGGTGGAAGAACTTGCAAAAGAAGGAGTGCGTTCATAATGGGAGTTTACCGTGTTGGAATCGACGTTGGCGGCACACATACAGATGCCGTTTTACTGGATGAAAAGAATACTGTGATTGCGGAAACCAAATCGCCGACAACGGAAGACGTGGCAACAGGCATATACCATGCGATGCATAAGATCATCAGCGATGCCAATGTCCCGCGCGATCAAATACACTATGCCATGCTTGGCACGACACATTGTACAAATGCCATTGTAGAAAGAAAGAGATTAAATCATATTGCGGTTGTGAGGATCGGCGCGCCGGCCACATTGGCTGTGAAACCGTTGATCGGCGTTCCGGAAGATTTAAGGGAAGCGTTAGGGAAACACGTTTATCTCGTTCGCGGCGGCCATGAGTTTGACGGCCGGGAAATTACAGCGCTCGATACCCATTATCTTTTTCAAATTGCCAGGGAAGTGAAAGGAAAAGTAGATTCTATTGCGATCACTTCCGTCTTTTCACCTGTTTCCCAGGACCATGAGCACAGGGCAAGCGAAATTTTTAGGGAAGTATTAGGAGATGAGGTTGCGATTTCGTTATCGTCCGAAATTGGTTCCGTCGGCCTGCTTGAACGGGAAAATGCAACCATTTTGAATGCAGCGGTTGTCAATGTTGCCAAAACAGCCGCAGAAGGATTTATTCAGGCACTCGAAAATGAAGGTATCAAAGCACGCGTCTTTTTCGGGCAAAACGACGGCACGCTGATGTCGGTTGATTATGCCGTAAAATATCCGATTTTTACGGTTGCTTGCGGACCGACCAATTCACTGCGCGGCGCTTCTTATTTAAGCCAATTGTCTGATGCGATCGTGGTCGATGTCGGGGGGACGACTTCGGATGCCGGCGTACTTGTCAACTCTTTCCCCCGGGAGTCATCGCTTGCCGTTGAAATCGGCGGAGCGCGGACAAATTTCCGCATGCCGGATCTCATTTCAATCGGTCTTGGCGGCGGGACAATTGTACGAATCCGGGATAACGGGGAGTTCACAATCGGGCCGGACAGCGTCGGTTACAGGCTTCCGGAAAAAGGTTTGATTTTCGGGGGAGACACCCTCACCACCACCGATGTGGCAGTAGCACTTGGAAAAGTGGAACTGGGCGACCCGGAAAAAGTAGCGCATCTTGACAAAAAAGTGATGCAGCAGGTGTATGGCAGAATGGTGGAAATGGTCGAAGAAGCCATCGATAAGATGAAAACAAGTGCGGCACCGGTTCCGGTCATCCTTGTTGGCGGCGGGAGTGTATTGCTGCCGGACTCTTTAAAGGGCGCATCACGGGTCATCCGCCCGGAACATTCCGGTGTTGCCAATGCGATTGGTTCTGCGATTGCACAAGTCAGCGGCCAAATTGAAAAAATTTACGTTCTTGACGAAATAGGCAGGGAACAGGCATTGGAATCTGCCAAATCCCAGGCGAAGCAAGAAGCGATCAAAGCAGGGGCAGATCCCGGCAGCCTTGTCATCGTGGATATAGAAGATGTGCCGCTCGCCTATCTTCCGGGAAATGCGACAAGAATCCGAGTGAAGGCAGCCGGGGAGCTGGGGCGGATGCCAGTTGCCTCGATTTAAATTCTTGGATGTTGAAGCCGGGAAAGCACGTGAATTCTAACTGGTGCCGGATAGGAATGAGAAATCTGCCAAAGATGGATCTTTGGCAGATTTTTAGCAGGGGGGTCAA
>ENA-UOWK01000351-UOWK01000351.1-bioreactor-metagenome-genome-assembly--contig:-NODE-351-length-33074-cov-24.570096_pt1 | contig 33074 bp, 27 predicted proteins | sample MGYA00238157_ERZ761612 | MGnify/ENA primary metagenome ERZ761612 (study PRJEB28901, sample SAMN06268035) | bioreactor metagenome | isolation source: Joint BioEnergy Institute, California, USA... | reverse complement strand
AATCAGAGCTTTCATCATCATACCTTCGGATTACGAGGTTCGAACAGTCCGACAGGTCGATATCATTGTGAGCGCAAGCATAGCTTAAATTGCAACCATTACTGATTTTATCTACTCCATAAACAAGCATAGATGACTTTGTAGAGCTTTGTTCTAGAAGCTAGGCACTACTGGCCATCAGCCAGGTCCACCTCCCTCCTGGCCAACTGTCCAGCGACAGATCGGTCACCTTTTCGTATCGTGCTCGCTGGTGCAACCCAAGTGGGATGTCACGTGGTGGGCCACCACCCTTCACAGCTCTCCGCGCGGTCGGGCGGTGAGGCTCTGAGGTCCCCAAGAGCGTCTCTGCAGTCTGGGCAGCGCTGCTGGTGTTTGCAGCCACCACAAGGTGGACCGACTTCGAACCTCAACCTGACTTCAAACGCAACCCGCTTACCACCTCTTCCTGCCCACTCGGCCACTACGCTCTTAGGTCGAGATGGGGACCTCTGTCTACCTGGTCCTTCTCTCGGTTCATTTAACTAGACCATACGTCGAGACTTGACGGTGGCTCTGAAGCCTGTTGTGAGGGAGGCGATGGGGTTGCTCCAGCCTGGCCGGGTCTCACCTAACCTTCCCACTTACCCGCACCTCACCACGACAGCCTTGTCGACGCCATGATCCGACTCAGACCCTCGAGGACACCTTCCGATCAGGCTTCCTTCCCTCCGGGATGAGGTTCTGTCTGTGTGTGAATAGCGGAGGACACGAATACCTATGTAGCCGTCATGTGTCTGTCACCAGACCTTCGGTTTAATAGCGGCGGAGCAGCCATGTGCCCCTCATCATGGGCTGGCAGCTTCAACAATTTCGCAATGGGTACGTCTCCGCCTAACCTCTTAACCAGAGTACTCTGAATTCCGGATAGTCGTGGGGTAGAAGCTGCTGCGCATGGCTGCACATTTGGTCGACGGAATAGCCATTGTGGCCTTAATGGTGCCGTTACGGGTCCCAGTCACCTCACTTTACGGTGCCTGTGCTCTGTGTTTCCAGCAGCATTTAAAGCCTGTTGGAGATCATGTTACCAGCAGTAAACTCATCGATTACACCAGCTCGATTGCTATAGCGGTCGTGCCACCCTCCGATTTCCCGTCTGACCGTCTGGGGTTGACAGATGTCTGTTGAATCGGATCGACTCTTCGCACCACCTACGTTCAAGGGCGTTGCAGAAGCATCTCACCATGCGGAGTCGATTCGTCCCGCTTACTTGCCCATGCCTCGGGGGAATGACTCCTGTGGATTCCCTGTATTTGGGTATCCCGGGCAAAACGACCCTTTGGCAGAGAAGGGAGCACCCACAAAAAAATCAAAAGGAGGTTGTTTAAGTCTGGTTGAGAAGCAAGGCCGGCAGAGCGTTCCAGCGTCACCACCGCTGGCGTTGTCGCGGCTGGCTGGGTTCTCATCACCATCAGACTTTCGCTTTTTGCTTTGTCGCATTCCGTAGATAGATCCATGCATGAGGCGGAGATGAGCTGGTTGGCGGGCAGAGCCTTGCATCAAGGGACAACAAAAACACATGAGAATATGGTCGAATCTTGAAGAGAAGGATCTACGCTGAGATCGCGCTCCACATAACGTCCTGGGCACTGTGCACCACGAATCTGTGAATCGCCTGCAAAAGGCACAGTGCTGGCGGACTGTCTGAAGAGCGAGAAGAGCCCGTACGTCCAATCTTGAGTTGTTATGGGCTGAAGGCGACAGTTACAGGGGAAAAAGCTCCACTCTTTTGGGAAGTGCTGGGATTCTGGCCATATCCGGGATCCAAAAGGTGTCTGGGACGGCAGCAACTGGCCTGCTGACTCGTCTTTGCTGTCGAACTCGACAGGCATTCGTAGAGAGCCGCACCCACGGCGAAGAGGGATCTGCTCAACTATCCGCACGGCAAAGAGGACTGCCGATGGTGCGCCGGGCCTACTGTGATCTTTTTACAGCGTCCCGGTCTCTTCCTCTTGGGCACTCACAACTAGACGATCGCCACATCCGCCCCCAGACAAAACTCCTCGGAGAGGGAGCACCACAAGTAGAATTCTCATTCCTTTGGATAAGTTAGTATATCTACACGGGATCACAAGAGGTGCGCAACCCCAAACCACTCCGCTTGTCTTGTGTCGAGATGTCTTTAACGCTTCTACCGCTCGCAGAGACAGGGTCTTAGCCGCCGGAAAAACCGCGCCTCCGCACACCCAGCGCTAAGCCCGCCGAAAGAGTGCAGCGACGCCAGACACGCCGACAGACGAAGAGAGAACGAGGCTCCACCCAGACTCGCCCTGCCCTGGTCTCTACAAGATCCCGACCTAACCTTCAGACTTTCAGTGGACGCCTCCCCCTCATCTCCACCATCCCTCCATCACACCAGGTCACGCCAGATGCAGGTAAAGAAGATTACATGGCTGGGTCCCGCAGGAGTCCGCTGTTGAGAGATCAGTGGAGAGCCGCCAAAGACCCTAGAGACCGAGAAAGAGACCGGGACAGAGACAGAGCTCGAGACCGAGACCGTGATAGAGGGAGGGACACAGACCGTGATAGGGATCACCATCACCGTCTGAAGGAGAGCGAATTGGATCGTCGACCACGGTCGCCGCCACCGCAACGCCGTGTTCTCCCATCCGACCGCGACGCATCTCGACAGCGCCGTGACTCCTCCCCCAGCATCGCTGGCGGACGTGCATCGGCCGCTGCTGGTCGACCTGCATCGAGGGAGGGACGCAAGCCAGGTCCTCGTAGGGCCTCTCCTTCGCCGATTCGGTCCCCGATCCGGTCCCCTCGATTAGACGATCGAGACTTTGAGCGACGCCGTCCGCCAGAAGAGAGACGACCCGGAAGACCTTCTCGTCGAGACGATTCACCTGCTGTACCTCCTTCGAAGCGCAGAAGAACTCGGAGTCCTTCGCCTCGCTCTCACCACCACCACCATCATCATCATCGCCGTCACCGTTCTAGGAGCAGGGAAAGTCGCGATAGGGGCCATTCGGGGAAGTATCTGTCAGAGCGTGTTACGTCCCGTCGGAGATCACCCCATAGGGAGAGGGACCGTCAGGAAGGGGAACGTCGAGGCTCTATCTCTCGCGAGGAACCGTTTGAGTTGGACGATTTCGGCAAATCGCGGTCCCGCCGCTCCAGGTCACCAGCACGTCGAGGCGAGAGGAAGCAAAGATCTCCTCGTGGACGCTCCCGCAGCCGTGGTAGTCGGAGGGACCACTATCATCGTTCTTCGTCTCGTGACACGCTCCATTCGAGGAACTCAAGATTATCCGTATCTCCAGCCCGGGATCTTCGACGAGATCGAAAGATGAATTCGACGAGGCCCATCCAGTCCATCGTGGACGAGTCGAACCGATCGCCCTCCCCTCTTCGACCTATTCCCAGTTTCGACGCAGATGGCGCTGGTGGACCGATGGATGGCGAGAGTCGCATCCGGGAGGCCTTCCCGATGCATGGCATGCGAGCCCCAGATGTTCACGGCAACCAGCGTCCGCGTCCTCCCCGGCCTCATGTCGATACCAGACAATTTTCTACGTCCCCACAGTATGTTACTCCGACTAGCTCCTATCATGGATCGCCTCAGTCTGGCTCCCCGTATTCCAGTGGTCGAGGAGGATGGGGTGGGCAGCCTCCGTACCACGCACAGCATGGGTAAGTTATCTGCTGCACCGATCCCCGTTGACTCTGACTTTTGCTCATGTTTGGTAGACAAATGCATGGGCATTCGCCCCCATATCGGCAGAACAACTACGCTCCTCAGGGTGCTCCGCAAGGGCAGTATTATCAACCCCCCCAGGGCCAGTACAGTGGACCTCCGAACCACATGCAGCAAGGATACGCTGGACCGCCATACCGTGGTGGGCACTCCGGTTACCGGGGTAATTACCAAAATCAAGGTGACCGTCGATTCTCTGGCCCCGGGCCACAGAACTATAACACAAACTACAACAATATACCACCGCAACGTGGTCGTGGTCACTTCAGCAACCTCCAGTGGACGGCATCAGGCTCACGAGGACGTGGCGGTCAACACAGCCCACTTACGACACATGCGCAATCGTCGCAACCTCCCCTAGTGCCACCTCCACCGGAGAGCGAACGGATGTCCCCCGACATGGAGGAGAGTGACAATCCCTTCAGACCGTCCAAGGATCTACAGGTGGAAGATGAAGGGTCGAAGCCAAGCCCGGAAAATGGGGATGCGAAGAAGATGCCACCACCCACTCGCGAGACCAGCACATCTTCGACCCCAGCAAAAGAGGGTGGTAAATTCAGCTTCGCCTTCAAAGCCAAGACAACACCTGCTCCGGTCCCGAAGCCCGTTCCGGACCTGGCGCAGAGGATGCAAGTGCGTGAGCCGCCCCCTCGAGCTGTCGAACCACCCCGGAGTAGATTGTCTAGTGGTCCACCTCCCAAATTCAAGCCCGATCTGCGCCTAGATCGGAGGGATCGTGACCGTGACCGAGACAGAGACCGGGACCGAGACCGAGAACGGATTCGCGATCGTGACAGGGATGATCGAAGAGACCCCCGAGACGTCCGAACCCCACGGGATTCGAGGGACTCGCGGGATGCGCGGAGGGACGATCGCCGCCTTGATTACCGCGAGGATAGGAGGCGAGACGACCGGCGACCGGATTTCCGATCTGAGCGTCGCCGCGAGCGCACTCCTGAACATCCCGAACCACCTGAACCGAAAAAGCAAAAGAAGATCCTGACACGGATAAAACCACGGCCGACTCTCTCGGAGGAATTCGCGCACTCGGACTCCGTCTACTATCGGAAGCCTGGCAATGAATCTGTCATCGGTGCTGGCACCTACGGCAAGGTCTTCAAGGCAATACACATCTACACGAAGAAGAAGGTGGCACTGAAGAAGATTCGTATGGAGGGTGAAAAGGACGGATTCCCCGTCACAGCTGTGCGCGAAATCAAACTGCTCCAACACCTCCGAAGCCACAACGTCGTCCGCCTGCTCGAAGTCATGGTCGAAAAGAATGAATGTTTCATGGTCTTTGAATATCTCTCGCATGACCTTACCGGCCTCATTAACCACCCCACCTTTACTCTCACGGCGGCTCACAAGAAGAACCTCGCGAAGCAGATGTTCGAAGGCCTCAGCTATCTCCACCATCGAGGCGTCCTTCACCGTGACATCAAAGCGGCCAACATCCTCATCAGCAACCAAGGGTTGTTGAAGTTTGCCGACTTTGGCCTGGCTCGTTTCTTCTCCAAGAGCCGCCAGCTGGACTACACAAACCGGGTCATCACCATCTGGTATCGACCGCCGGAACTGCTTCTTGGTGAAACGAGATACGGTCCGGCTGTCGACGTCTGGAGTGCCGCTTGCGTATATATGGAAATGTTTACCAAGAAAGCGGTTTTTCCTGGCGAAGGCGGCGAGATCAGCCAGCTTGAGAAGCTGTACAATTGTCTCGGCACGCCCACTCGGGCGGACTGGCCAGATATCGTCGAGATGCCCTGGTTTGAGCTGATGCGGCCCACGGAACGGAAGAAGAGGATCTTCGAGGACCTGTATCGCGACGTCTTGTCGCCTGCTGCCTTGGACCTCGTTGCACAGATGTTCCGGTACGACCCTGCGAAACGACCCACCGCTGAGGAGGTACTCGCACATCCTTACTTCGTCTCTGAAGAGCCGGCTCCTCAACAGCCCGTGGAGTAAGTATCATATGTCCTTTCAGTCTTGTTTTCATCTCTGCTGACATTCTCTCGCAGGCTGGAGAATATCGAAGGTGATTGGCACGAATTCGAGTCCAAGGCTCTCCGCAAGGAGAGGGACCGGGAGGCTCGACGTGCGGAATACCAGAAGGAGAAGGAGAAGCGGAAGGCCGGTGCTTCGGCAGCGCACAGCGGTGAAAGAGACGCCAAGAGGATGAAACACGAGGCTGGGGATAGCGCGCCACCACAGGCTGTTGAGCCATAGGGTGATGGTGTCGATGCCAGTGGACCGTTCGCCGTAACATATGCGGGTGTCCTGGCCTTGTGCCCATACTGACAGATTCGTCAGTGTATGGTGCTTGGCAGCGAGGGTCGCATCCTCGCTCGTGAGCCGTAAACGATCCCAGGAGGCGTTGACACTGGGGTTGGACTTGTCAACGCGAACGTATTCTACTGCAACAGCGTCGGGAAGGATTTCCTATACTTCCCTCTCCCGAGTGGGGAGTGAACCCGCGATGCTGGTCGTGCAGACGCCGCATTGCTCACCCCGTTTGCCCGGTGAAGCGAGGCCTCTCGTCGCGAGAGTAGGGAGCGGGGCTTATGCTCCTGTTCCCCGCAGATGGGAATATACGGATGCGCTTGGGCGCGCGTCCGTTGTATGTATATTGATCTCCGTTAGACGTCATACCTAATCGAAGCACAGAGGGTTTGCGTTGGGCTTTTTTTTCTAACTGTTAGAGGCATGTATATAGACCAGTGGGCAATGAGGACCGTCTCATGCTTTGGACGCTGAGTGTCATTATGTCATCTCCCTAGCACTTTTGGTTATGATGGACGGGTTCTGCACTATATGAGGATGTTCCTGTTCAGATGTTGTTAAATGACTCGATGGATGCATTCTATTCTGTGCGGTGGAGGACGTCTGTCTATGCTAGAGGGTAACCGTCGAGTCAAGGCTCTAACCAAACCAAGCTGTCTCTTCGAATACACACTTCTATGGCATATTCTTCCTCTCGTGACGCCTCGTCTGGCATGTCTTACTATTGAGTTCCAGCCCCGGATTGCTCCTGGTCTCCGGCACGGTTGTATGATCTCGAGGGTTGGCGGGACGGGATGTCTTTGCGGGGAGACTCTGGACGTGGCATTGGTATCCGAGATACGGCGCATTGCAAGAGGGAGACTCCATCTACATCCGGGAAGGCTTCTCGCCCGTCGCGTACTCGACGGCCGCCTGGATGAGCTGGTTGGCGATGGCGGTGGGCGGCGGAAGGCGCAGGTTGCCCTCCTTGTAGAGCGGGCCGGGCGCCTCGCCCAGGGCGCTCGTGCCGACGCGCAGGGCCTCCTCGACCTCGGGGATGGGGAACCAGCGCGCGTCCTCGAGCTCCGGGTCGTGCTGGAGGCTGATGGCCTCGTGGGCAGGGTCGCCCACCTGCGCGATGGCCCCGATCATCAGGTTCGCGGGGTACGGCCACGGCTGCGACGAGTGGATGACGACGCGCGACAGCACCACGCCGGCCTCCTCCCAGACCTCGCGGCGCACGGCGTCCTCGACCGACTCGGCGGGCTCGACGAACCCGGCCAGGGTCGAGTACCAGTGCGGCGGGAAGCGCTTCTGCCGGCCCAGCAGGATGCGGCGGGCGTCGGCCGAGAGCACGGCCACGATGATGGTCGGGTCGGTGCGCGGGAACGAGAGGTTGGAGATGGTGGTGCGCGTGCTGCACGGCGGGCGCTGCGCCGACGGCCGGCCCTGCGCCAGCAGCGCCGCGTCCGTCGGCGGGCATGCGCGCTTGGCGCCCCCGTTGACCGACAGCGTCGGGTGCCCGCACGTGCCGCAGAAGGTGTTGCGCGTGTTCCAGTCCAGCAGCGCGCGCGCCTGCGCGTAGATGGCGGCTGCCGCCGACAGTGTTAGCCTGTATCATCCAATATCGGTATGGGGATCGCACCCTCATCCGCCGACAGCGTCATCACGACCCGCGTCTGCAGGAACGTCAGCCCCTTGGCCTCCATCGTCTCCACGATGTCCCGCGCCCGCTCCTGCTGCTCCTCCGACCCCCGCGTCGGCGTCACGTCCAGCGCAAAGTACGGCCTCCCCGCGTAGCTCCTCCACGTCAGCACATCACCCCCCTCCTGTCGTTCCTCCTTCCCGCTACTCCGCCGCTCGTCCAGCCCCAGGAAGACGAGCTGCGGCGTCGTCCGCCGCGAGTCGTAGTCGCGGATCATCTCCTCCTCGGACCTGTCGTAGAGGTCCGCCGGCACGAGCGGCTCGATATCCTTGTAGCGCGCGTACGCCAGCTGGGACGGGGTCCGTGTCAGCGGGGCCAGCTCCTTGAGCAGCACGAAGCGCGTCGAGGGGTGCCTGAGCGCCGCGGCGAGGAAGGGGTGCTCGGAGCGGAGGAAGGAGAGGCGGTTCAGCGGCGAGTCTGGTCGGGGATATATATATATGAGCACGTGCCAGATAAAAAAGTGTCTATAGGAACAAGGGATCCTTACTGGAGAAGTAGTTGACCGTCTCCTTGCCGAACCGGCGCGACAACGTCGATTCCAGCTGCGTATGCGCTGGCGCGGGGACCTGGGGCTGGAGGCTCATGGTGGTGGAGATGGAGTGGAGAGTGTATTTCGGAAAAAGTAGGAGTGGGGATGGAGGGACAGGGGAATAACAATAATAATAAAGAGAAAAGTCGTGTATTATCTTGAATTGAAAGATATATAACGATAGCTCAGCAAGGCGGGGGTGTCGGACCTGATGCTCTGGCTTCCCCGCTGGATTAATCAGCCCGAGGATCAGATAGGGTTGATGCGCGCCGGCATCCCCACACACGTCATGCTGAGTTGCCCTCCTCCCGGCCGCCGCCAGATAGAGCAAAAAATAGAACTTTTTGTTCCTCTGTGCCTGAATATCCTCGAATCTTCGTGCACGCTGCCCCGCTGTTCCTGACCAGGGAGATCCATTGATCCGTGTCCGATCGTCTCGAGACGTCTTGGCTGCAGTGCGGGGAATCCTGCAGCGAGATCCTTCTCCGCCCGGCGCCGATTTGCTTTCGTACCGATATCAACTCACACGTCCCTGGCAGGGATCCGTCTGTCCTCCATCAGCTCGATCGACCGTCGGGAACGCTTGATTCCGGGATATATCCCACCGGACACCGTCCAAGATGGGCCATCTCGTCACCCTCGCGACCTGGTAACGACCCCACCACCTCCGTGCCCCGCGTTTGTCTTGTCATGTCACGTCGACGAGAGAACACAGTATCTGACACAGCATCTACTCTACAAACCAACAGCTCCCTCAACCAATGGGCCCTCGACTTCGAGGGCAACGCCGCCCGCATCATCGAGAGCATCCGCCGCGCCAAAGCCGCCGGCGCCACCCTGCGCGTCGGCCCCGAGCTCGAGATCACCGGCTATGGCTGCCTCGACCACTTCCTCGAGGGCGACACCTTCCTGCACTCGTGGGAGATGCTGGCCCGCATCATCGACCACCCGGACTGCCAGGACATTTTGGTTGATGTGGGCATGCCCGTGCGGCACCGCAATGTGCGCTACAACTGCCGCGTCATCTTCTATAACCGCAAGATCATCCTGATCCGGCCGAAGATGTGGCTGGCGAATGGTATGACATCGCTTCATGATGGGTCTTATGTGGATTGTCCTGACGACGGAGACTTCTAGATGGGAACTACCGCGAAATGAGATATTGTATGCACGTTCCTGGTCCCTTCACATCTCTTTTGAACTGCGCGAAGGCTGATTCGATTCGCTGCAGTCACGCCCTGGCAGCGCCCTCGAGAAGTCGAGGACTACTACCTCGAGTCGATCGTGGGGAATATCACCGGGCAGAGAACGGTCCCGTTTGGCGATGCCGTCATCAGCACCCGGGACACCTGCCTCGGGTTGGAGACTTGCGAGGAGCTGTTCACTCCTAACGGGTACGTCGTCCCTTGCTGTCAAGGTGATATCAGACCATGTGCTGATATCCTTCAGTCCCCACATCCCGTACAGTCTTGCAGGTATGTTAACATCGCGTGGACTAAAGTACCATATGTATGTTGCTGACCTGCTCTAGGCGTCGAGATCATCTCCAACTCGTCGGGAAGCCACCACGAGCTGCGAAAGCTTGATACCCGGGTCAATTTGATTACCCAGGCCACCAAACTGGTATTCTCCCTCGCCGCAGACTAGATGACGAAGTGCGAGACTGACCATGGTCAAGGGGGGAGGTATCTATCTCTATGCCAACCAGCAAGGATGTGATGGAGACAGACTGTACTACGACGGCTGTGCGATGATCGTCGTCAACGGCTATCTTGTTGCTCAAGGCTCCCAGTTCTCTCTCAATGACATCGAGGTCGTCACGGCCACGGTTGACCTTGAGGAGGTCCGAAGCTTCCGCAGCAATGCCAGTCGAGGTCTTCAAGCCAGCAAGCAGGAGCCATATGTCCGATTAGAGGTCGACATCAGACTGTCTAAGCGGGAAGGTGATCTGGATCCCGGCGTCGCGCCTTCTCCTCCTATCGAGCCACGATACCACACCCCTGAGGAAGAGATCGCCTTGGGACCGGCCTGCTGGCTATGGGATTACCTTCGCCGCTCCGGTGCTGCTGGATACTTTGTCCCTCTCAGCGGAGGCATCGACAGCTGTGCCACCGCTGTCATCGTGTTCTCCATGTGCAGACAGGTGATGATGGCTATAGAGCAAGGCAACGAGCAGGTCATCCAGGACGTCCGCAAGGTCTGCGCGAAACCTGCAGATTCCGATTGGCTTCCGTCCAGCGCTCAGGAGGTCTGCCAGTATGTATATGCATCGTCCTTCCATTCCTTGCACTCTGCTAATGCGGTTCAGCTGCATCTTCCACACTTGCTTCATGGGTTCGCAACACTCGAGCAAGGAGACGAGAGGACGAGCAAAGGCGCTAGCCGCGGACATCGGTTCGTATCACATCGACATGAACATCGACACGGTCGTGAGCGCTCTTACGGCCCTGTTCACTGCTGTCACCAACTTCCAGCCCCGGTTCGCCGTCCATGGTGGCACATATGCCGAGAACGCCGCTTTGCAGAACATCCAGGCTCGTATTCGAATGGTCCTCTCCTATATGTTTGCGCAGTTGCTTCCGACCGTTCGAAAGCGGCCGGGAGCAGGTGGTCTTCTTGTTGTAAGTGGCGATCCTCTCCCGGAAATGTGTGCAGTCCCCGAATCTAACTCCTTGCCAGCTTGGCTCGGCGAACGTGGACGAAAGGTATGGTTTTGCGCCATAGTAACTGACCTGATCATGACTAACCGTATAATTAGTCTTCGTGGCTACCTCACGAAGTATGATTGCAGCAGTGCAGACGTGAGTGCTTAGTTCGACTTGCTTTTCACTACGCAGGACTAACATCGCACAGCTGAATCCCATTGGATCTATTTCCAAAGTCGACCTTAAGAAATTCGTCAAGTACGCCAGCACTGCCTTCGACCTGCCTATCCTCGAGGCGTTCCTCAATGCCACGCCGACCGCCGAACTGGAGCCCACCACGGCTACCTACACGCAGTCCGACGAAGCGGACATGGGCGTGACGTACAAGGAACTGTCGGTCTTCGGACGCCTGCGGAAGATCTCGAAGCTGGGACCGTGGTCCATGTACGAGAGACTGCTCCACCTCTGGGGCAACGAGTACAGCCCGCGGGAGATCTACGAGAAGACGCGCCACTTCTTCCACCACTACTCGATCAACCGGCACAAGATGACCGTCTTGACGCCAAGTTACCACGCGGAGCAGTATTCTCCCGAGGATCACAGGCACGACCTGCGGCAGTTCCTGTGTGAGTTTAATTAGCAATTTCCGTCTCGGAAAGCCGGATGGAGCTGACAATGTAACTTCCAGACCCGAAATTCACCTGGGCGTACAAGAAGATGGAAGAGAACGTCAAGATGTGGGAAGAGAGGGGCTGGACCACGGGCAAGGCACAGAGGAAGAGCGTGAAAGCGGATTAAATGATGATAAAGCTTCCAGGTACATTACCCGCGGGGAAGCAACGAGGGAACAGGTGATGGGCGGCTCTTGTCTCTTGTCAGTTGGAGGTGTGTACACCTACCTCTGGCGTTGGCTAGGTAGGATCGTGTCGACGCGGACGGTTTTTCCCGCAATGTTAGAAATGTTAGGAAAAAAAACACCCGAATCTTGTCTTGTATGTATCTCTTGTCTTGTCTTGTCTTGTGTCGTGCCTGTACATGCTAGACATTTTTAACCCGATCTTGAGACTGCCTTTTTTTTTCTTTCTCATCTATAGAAGTGGTTGTTTCATTATAGCCATCTACTGGTCGTACAGCGACGACGGCTGTATATGCTCCAAAAAAAACGAGGAAGATTAGATAAAAAAAAATTCGAAGCTTGCTTGACAACCTGCCTTGTTACTTCCTTTCCCTCTCGACCATTCTAAGAACATCGACTACTCTACTCGTTCTTGAGATCAATATCATTCGTCCCCTCCCTCAACTTAGCTAGCGCCTTAACCAGACCATCCACCACCACCACCTCATCCTCCGGCACCACACACACATCCACACAAACCCCCCCCCCCCCCCCCACCCACCCGAGATAGAGAAGTTTCTCGCCCTCGACTCTCGACTTGCCCCCGGACTGGACCTGACCTGACCTGACCTGATCTGACCGGAGGGGTGAGAATGGATTGAATTCGAACCTGTCCGCCTTATTACTCCTCCTCCTCCTTCTCCTCCTCCCTCCTCCCTGGGTCAGTCGCTCAGAAACTTCTTGAAAGGTTAAGTAAGATGGAAGGCGTAGCGTACGTACCTGGGTATACAGAGGTAGGTACGGAGGTAGATAGGTAGGTAGCTACGCAGTTGGATCTAATCCGGCACTGTAGTTGGGACTGATGAGATATAGCGTGTACCCAATCTAGTAACCCTATCATATATCATCTTCGTTCTCACATAGGTAGTAATAAGAATCCGTTCGGATAGTGGACTATCTATCTTACATTCAAGAGGTAAAAAAGCAAAAGCAAAAAAAAGCCACCGGGTTTACCCCCCCTCGTCATGCAAAACATGATATGGATGTGCAGTACAAGTACAGTACCTGACGCTTCCTCCGTAAAGTTCCAGTTTTCAAACGCCAGATACCGAGCCAATGCAAAAATGCAAGAGGGGAATAAGAAGATAGGAAAACAAAGGAGAAAAGAAATCATGCAGTGAGACGTAGATATCATTCACATTGCAGGATATGGGACATGTTCAGGAGATGAAAGATGAAAGAGAGAGGGGAGATTGGGAAAGACACAAAAAGGAGATTCGTTCAGTGTAGGACTGGAAAGGTCAATGGATTATTTCCAGAACCAGCCACCCTTGGAGCCATTGTCGCCATTCGAGCTTTGGCTGTTGTTGGAAGAAGCACCTTCGCTGCTAGGAGCATGCTGCTGTCGCTCAGCAGGATTGCGGACCTCCACGTCCTCCTTGGTCTCCTCCCGGCCGTCGGCGAAACGCTTGGTCTTGATGGTCTTGATCTGGACGGAGCCGTCCGGGAGCCTGATGCGCTCCACACTTGATTTGGTGGATACGACGCGAGGCTGCGCGGGTGTCGCCTCCGCGGTTTCTGCTTTGGCAGCTGGTCCGGCCTCCGTGCTCGTGGCAGGTTGAGTCTCGGGAGCAGAAGTCTTGCTCTCACCGGAAACGGTGTCCAACCACTTCTCCGTGTCCTGCTTCTTGTTCTCCTCCTCCAACTGCTTCCACTTGCGGCGAGTCTCTTCCCATTCATCCCTATGTCTCCGTCTCTCGTCGAGCAGCATACGCACCAGAGGACTCTCGGAGAACGGTCTGAAGAACTCGCGCTCGCGCGCCTCGATGTCCTGGAGGAAGCGGTCGTACAGGTCGAGCTCGGTCATCGCCTCTGTTCTCGCAGAGTCCATCTCGTTCTTCTCGTACGACTGCACGTTGGCCTTGAAGTTGCCGTCCTCTCTCTCCAGGGTGATGCCGGTCCGAGACTGGTCGTTCGGCCCCGCGACATACTTCCAACGGTCACCCAGACTGCCCCTCTCGACTAACCCGCGCAGCCAGTCGTTGCCGGTCTCATTCCTGATAACAGCCTGAGTGTCCCGATCCAGCATGGGCTTTCCGTTCTCGACACGCAGAAGATCCTCGAAGGCCTCGCGCCATCGCGGCTCGGACGGGTCTGTTTCTTCGGAGGTGAACCGCAGAGAGGAGAAGAGGGAAGAGAAGATTCCCTTCTCACGGTTCGCGCGCAGACGGGACTGGCGCTCGAGGTGCAGCGGCGAGTAAGGACTGAACAGGATATAGGGTATCGGCCAGGCGCGGGAGTCGTGTTCGCTCAAGAAATCTGGGAAGAAGGAAGAGAAGGAGAACGGGTGGAACAGGCCGAAGGAGGAGAACGGGAAGCGGTCATCAAACCCAAACCACCTGTCGAAGAAGGAGTCGAAGCCAAAGAGATCGAAGGGGCGGCGATGCGCATAGTAGCGCCACCGGTCGAAATCGTCCCAATCCGACCACCGCGTCCACGTCGATGTAGACAAGGAACGGTCGTAGCGCGAAGCATTGTTGTCCTGGCCGCCGCTCGATGAGTTGTTCTCAGCGCCCGAGTCTGTCCCAGACGTGTCGTCTCCGCTCCGTCTCTGTCGGGTGTAGTCCCGATAGCTGCTCTCGTCCGTGTAGATCATCCAGCGGTCGCTTGTGGGTAGGGACAGGAGAGAAGGTAGCCCGAAGAAGGATTGAAACATGTTGGAGATCTGTTCATCGGCGTAGCGACGGAATGCGACGAACGGGTTGTCCTCTTCATGCCAGTCCCGCGGCGCCTTGGGCGGCGGGGAAGTGCTGTTGGATTGATTCTGCTCGCGAGCAGGGTCGTTCTCGGAGCCCGCCATTATGGCTTGGGCAGCTGGAAGAGCCAAAAACAGCCAGAAATCCGGGGGATATGGAATAGACCAAGCGTTGAGTGGCAGCTCGAACAGACAAGAGATAGTGGAAGCTGTTGAGAGCAGCGGGAGCTTCGCGGGACGGCGGGTCGCCCCTAATCACCACGTGACCGGCGGCAAACGGAGCAAACGCGCCGCCGCTTCTCGTCACTTCTACTGCAGTTCTGCCCTCGGATGCCTTTTGCGGATCTCTCGATCAATCATGATGCTTCATTCTCTTGCCCCGTTTCTGCCAGCGTTTCCAGGCGATGTTGCTGGCTGATGTGTCGACCCCACATTATGCGCATAGATCTGCGCTGTGCTTAACTTCTGGCGGGGCTGGAACCCGGTCCATGTGCTCAAATATGCTCCGTGCCAACATCAAACCGCTTCCCAACTTACACGACCTTTAATCTTGGCTCACACTTGAATACGGAGCCTAACAGGTTATTATCTACATTAATTACACCAACACGGGCAGGGATGATAGCTTGCAGTCATGGAGGTCGTTTTCATGAGGCGGGAGTATTGATGTTATATTTACATTTCTAGACAGTAGAGTCGGCAAAATTCATCCCTTTTGTGACAATTCAACAGTCTTTCCCCTCAAATAGTGCTCAGAAGAAAGCTGTGTAAAGCGTTTCCTGAATGCTTCCTAAGCCCTTTGTTCAACGGCAGGCCGATCTTCGAACTTGGACCACGCTTCATCGAAGCCTGTTGAGCGAATCCACAGATCGCCCGGGCCGCTCACCGAGTCGATGACTGCGCACATTTCAAATCAGTATGATGGAGGTTGAACTTGAATAACAGCTGAAATTGTCCGCTTACTCATGTTCCCTATCTTCAGCCACATGTCTCCCGCAATCATGAACCCCCTCTCTCTACCCCCTGCCTCGAACGGCTTGCACACCCTCTCCCCACTTGCCACCGCTCTCACCAACTTCGACACGTGCCCGTCGTCTTTGGGGTGCCGGATGCTGCTCTCAAACACGGACTTCCAGTCCCTCCGGGCCTGGTAATTCGTGACCTCTTCCAGAAGCAGTTTTGGCGAACCGCGCGAGACATACATCGCGAGGTCCACACGGCCCTTCCATTCCAGGAGACGGAGCTTCGAGCGCGTGCTGAGCGACGGGAGGGAGAGAAGGGCGGGGAAGAAGATGGAGGAGTTGACAGAGTGCATGTAGAAGAAGTCAAACTTAATCTCCTTGGGCGGGCGTTGGGCGGTTATGGTGTAGTATACTGCTCATTCAAGTCAATGAGACATCTTCGATGAAATATATATTCCCTCTAAAAGAGAGCAATTGTTTCTCACCAACAGCATTGATCATTTCCGCCAGCTTCTCCTCCACCTGCTCCGCGGAGACGGTGTACTGGCTCGCATACTTGACCATCTCATCTGGCGCCCGCTCGAGAATGCCTTCCCTGATCTTATTGCCGTCCGGCCATTGCACGGACTCGACGAGTTTCTTATCCGCGCGCATCTCGTCCAGCAGCTGCAGGATGGTTTTCGTCCCGCGCTTGCCAATGCCTCCAGCAGCCTTCTCTGCCGGGATTAACAGCTTCCCGATCCAGCTGTCGTGGACTGCGGCCTGCGCGAGAGCCTGGGCCACGATGGCGGGCTGGTTGAACTCGACGCCGAACCCGAGGTGAATCAGCGGATGGAGGAACCCTTGAATTACTTTAGAACCTGTTTCTCAAACCCATGTAACAAAACTAGACGAGGTTGGGGAAGCTCACCCGCAAACATCCTCACCAACAAGGCATCAGCGTGTTCATCTTCAGCGAAAAGGTGCTCATTCAGGACGGCTCCGACGCCCTTGGCGTCGATTTCCCTCTGGAAATACACGAGGAAGTTGGTGTAGTGCTCTTCCTTGAAGAGATATTCTTTGAACTTGCTCTTATCGCTCATCGCTTGGACAACATGCTCGTCGACGGGATAGACTGGTCTCTGGTAGCTTTTATCTCGGTCGTAGGCGGCCTTGATATCTTCTGGTGCTGCGCCCAGTGCGTATATCGTTAAGATGTGGTGGACAATGTGGTCTGGGTAGAGTCAGCATCCCAGCCTTATTTTTGTTTCGATGTTAAGAAAATCAAGAGATTCCGAGAAGCTTCGTATGAGAAGTAGAATCATTCCTAAAAAGCAAAGCCCCAGCGACAAGGATTATACAGTGCTACATCGATACAAGGGACTGTCAACTGGCAAAGGACAAGCCGTTTCAACATTGAAAAGCGCATGCACCAATTATCATAAACGACCCGTAAAACAGACAAGAAAGAACGAAAGCCAGACTCACTATGAAACTGCTGTTCGTTAAAGAAGATATGGTGCTTCTCCATATCCTCCTGCAAGACCTCGCTGGCCGCCTGCGCCGAGTCGGCACGCACCCCTGCGCTGAAGACGCCCGAATCGGTCGTGGACAACTGGATCCTGGTTGCGGTGGCCATGTTCCTCGCACTACTTCTGATCGATGGAGGAGACGTATTAAACGGTCGACAGCAGCAGAGTCTTGGGGTGCTGGATGCTGTGAAAAGCTTATTCTTTCTGGCTGATACGATGATGCTCTCTCTTGTGCTTGCGGGGGATCCGGTGCAACCCAAATTGCGTAACTTCAACGGAAGACTTGGACTGCTCGATAACAGTGGAGGACCAGTGGTGATGGTAATTCTTTTCGCAGATATCCTTCGAGCTGCTCTTTTTGAGAGGACCGGGACTAGATATACTTGAGGGTTGGAGAGAGGTGGTGGTGGGCGCATCTAGATGGTGCCCCCCTCTAAATAAATAAGAGCACGTTCAGTCTGATAGAACCCAGATACTGATCATATGATTCCAATTACAGGGAATCGAGACCAGTAGAGAGCTACATTTGTCTTAATTTTAGAATATTTGATGCAGGATGGCGGAGTACACAGAGGCCGAGTGTCCGCTGTCCAGGTCCATGAGCTTTTCCCCGCAACCCGATACGTCATGGCCCGTAACACGGAGTCATCAATACCAGCAATTAAGCAGTGTCTGGCCGCTGTGTGGAACTATCGGTACCTGACTGGTAGGAATTCTAGCTTTGCTACGGAAATAATCGACTGCTCGGCCACAGTTAAGGCCGAAGGGCCGACAGCAGAACAATACATGCATACAACAGCTCTACTTGCATAATGCCGAACGCTAATTTGGCGATCATTCATTCCCCACACTTCGATGCGGTCTAGCTGGCAATTGTCTAGACTCTAACGCCTTACTAATAGAACCGTTCGCAGTAGTAGTATTGGTATTATCCAAATGGGTTAGTCTAGTCCCTAGGCCAGCAATTGGCATGCTCTCGGGCATCGGGGGTCGGTTCGTCGGATGTAGCAGGCGTTCTAATAATGTCCGAGAGTCCAGAACTCATTAATTAGCTCGAGAAGCGTTTAAAGGGCTTGATTCAGGAAGAGCGTGGGAAGTCCCTTGTTTTGTCACTTAGAGGATGGCACCCGATATAGTAAAAATTAATGTCTTCATTTCCGCTCTTGGAGAGATACTTAAGTGTATATACTTCTAAAACCCCAGAAACAATCATTTCCTCCTTGGGAGAAGAGTTTTCAACCCTTTGTTCTCCCAAAACTACCACTTTATACGCGTTTTTTCATCCATATAGAAGCTCATACTTCCACTCAGACTTCGGAACATCCCGGTACTTGATACTCGTCGGATGCTTCACATGCGCCAGCAGGATGCGGTGAATGTAAAGATCACCCACCAGCGCAGGCTCGTAGTTCGGCTTCTCCCCTTCATCCACGCAGCAATCCAGGTCATCCAGAGTCGCATCGGGATCCGGTGAGAGAAAGAACGGCAGCGAATACCGCTCCTGTCCCGACCTGTTGCGCACGCGGTGTACAGTGGCGACGAACTTGCCGTTTGTGTGACGCTCGAGCTATGAGCCGACGTTGCAGATGAATGTGCTCGGCTTGGGGGGAGCGTCGATCCAGATGCCGTCCTTGTTGAGGACTTCGAGGGCCGGGACGTCGCCTTGGAGGACCACTGTGAGCCCTATATACGCACATCATCCCAGCCTTGAAAGATGTATAAGCAGGAAAGACGAGCGAAGGGAGAACCGTACATGAAAAGTCCGAATGAGCACCCAGCCCTACAGTAGGAATTTCACTCTCCACAGGCGCAGGAGGATAATGTAAGGCTCGCAATCCAGCGATCGGGAAGGTAAAGTATTTGGATGAACTATGAAGAGGTGAGTTTTACTTGATCAGAACACTTGTCAGCCCTTTCTGATCTCGAGTATCCAGGGCGCAGAGCGCTGCGTTCTGAATGGCGATGTAACCAACGAGGTGAACCTCTGGGAAGCGCCCGGAGGTACCCCCCATGTGCAGGAGCGAGCTGTGAACATCGAGTCAGAGTATGAATATAGCTCTCGGGCTGGTATGTGGCGATTATTCCGTCTCTTCAATAAGTACAATGTGAAATACACTCTGTACGCGGTGGGCAAGGCCATCGAAGATAATCCAGCAGTTGCGAGATCGTTCATTGAGAATGGCCACGAGGTGGCATCTCACGCATATCGGTCAGTTCATTGTGGAACTTCCATTATTTAAGGGATGCTGTATCTGATATCATTCTACAAAGTTGGATCGACTACCACAACATGCCCCCCGAGCGGGAGAAGGAATACATCCGCAAAGCCATAACCACCATCAGGGACATCTGCGGCGAAGCCCCTAGGGGCTGGTACTGCGGCCGGCTCTCGCCGCGCTCGCGCGCCCTCGTATGGGACATGTACAAGGAGATGGACCTTCCCCTGCTTTGGGAATCCGACTCCTACGCCGACGACCTTCCCTACTGGGTCGACGTGCCCGCGGAGAAGGACGACCCCAACCCGCAGGGGATGCTGATGATCCCATACTCGTACTACTGCAACGACTACAAGTTCAACGTGCCGACGGGGTTCGGCGCGCCGATGGACTACGACCACGTCAGGGGCGCCTTTGATGTGCTCTACGAGGAAGGGGAAGCGGGTATGCCGAAGATGATGACCGTCGGTCTGCACTGTCGATGTATCGGCAAACCCGCGCGTTTTGCGGCGCTGAAGAGGTTCGCGGAGTACATCGCGGCAAAGGAGGGCGTGTGGGTGGCTACGTGGTCGCAGATCGCGGAGCATTTTAGGGAGAAGTTCCCGTACAAGAGGGGGCAGCTTGTGTAGGATTTGGGAAAAATGTGTTACGAGACTGATGTAAATATGATACTAGCCAGAGAGGTACGAAATTACATTCCATTTATAACTGCATTGTGATCAGAAGTTGAGAACAGGCTTCTGAGTTGCAAGAAGCATGCAACTGCCCCTCGCATCAACTGCGTCTTTTCTCCGCGTGTTTACCCTTCTGCAACTCCTTTATCAATGTTGGCCGATCGGGACAATTCCTCTCGATGTAGACAGAAGGTTAATTCAAATTAGGAAGCCGAATACCTATCTGACATCGGCGGATCCGATGACCACGGTTCCTATCTTATCATCTTATCATTGTCGGAGGCATTGCCGATGGCTGAGTCGTTGCTCCCCAATGCAACATCGCTTTTAATCTAGTTCGGACTTTTTTTATCCAAGACCGTTTATTAGTACCTTTTGCTATTCAAAGCGGAAGACTGCAGTGCTTGTTACCTAGCTAACATGTTGGGGGGTGGTTCCCGCTGCAGTTTGCATTTCTATTCCTAGGCATTTCTGATATCTCTATACAGGTGCAAGGACTGTCGCTAGCTTCGCTATCTTGTGCAATTTGTAGTAACAGTTATATTTTACGATCTACGTATACTGGTGAAACATCACCCATTTCCTTTAGAGTCTTCTAGTTCCCATGCAAACTAGATATCATTTCAGAGTTCACGGCATAACCGAGAGAGATGCCAAATAGATATTTCCTCAGAGTAAACCCATCTCCCCTCTCCCACATCCACACCTTAAGCACCAGAGTTTTCCTCTCGTTTCTTAGCATCTTCCTGCTGCTCCACAGTCAAGTAATCCGTATACCCCCTCGTAGGATCCGGAAACGGCCCGTAGAACGTACTCCGATCGTACGGCGTCAGCGGATGCCCGACCTTCAACCGCTGCACCAGGTCCGGGTTGCTGATGAAGTACCGCCCGAAGAGCAGGGCGTCGTAGCGGCCGGACTCGAGGACGCCCCAGCAGTTCTGGTCGTTGAAGCCGCCCGCGGAGAAGAAGGGCGTGTCGCCCATGATCTCGCGGAAGACGCTGAGGTCGACGTCCGCGAGGCCCCAGGAGCGCAGGAAGGCGTCCTTCTCCTCGGTGGTGAAGATCTGTTCGTAGCGCTGGTGGCAGTCGCGTTAGTATTTGGGGGCATTGAAATATTCTTGGTCTCCAGAAAATATCTGTCCGACATACCGGCTCTATGAAACTGACATATGATATCCTGGGATGAGCCGCCTTCAGACGCCGACACAGATGCGACCACGTCTCGACCCGCTGCTCTCCCCGCGCCTGGTTAAACAGCCCAAACGGACTCAGCCGAATAGCCATGTTCTCCTCCCCAATCGTCTTCGCCAGCTCATCCATGAGCTCCAGGACAAACGTGCACCGCTTCTCCGGAGAACCCCCATACTCATCGGTCCTTTTATTGATATTCGAGCTGAGGAACTGCTCCGGCAGGTACCCGTTCGCGCAGTGGATCTCAACACCGTCGAAGCCGACCGCCATCGCGTTCTCCGCGGCCCGGCAGTAGTCCTGGATCGTCCGTTTGATGTGCGGCACGGAGAGCTCGATCGGGGGGCTGTCGACGTAGCGGACCTGTTCGGTCGCCCCGACGGGGACGTATGGGTATCGCTCGTCGGGCGAGTCCCAGGGAGTAGCGGAGGCTGAGACGGGGGGTGAACCCGTCATTGCAGAGATGGTGGCTCGACCGGCGTGCCACAGCTGCGCGTAGATGTAGCCGCCTTTGGCGTGGACTGCGTCGACGACTTTTTTCCAACCTTCTAGTTGTTCTGGGATGAAGATTCCAGGGACACCGGGCATGCCACCGCCCTGGAGGGTCGAGATCAAGTCAGTCGACTCTCTGTACCCGTTTCCTATTATTAATGGGGAATTACCTCCAGCGACGGGGGAATCCCCTCAGAGATCAGGAGTCCACCATCCGTCGTGCGCTGAGCATAATACTCGGCCATCAGATCGTTGGGAACCCATATCCTGTTGGGGTTCTCGGGGGTACTCTTCGGATTCAGCGGCGTGCCTCTGTTCCTCGTCAACGGGGCGAGGATGACACGATGTTTGAGCGTGATCTTGCCATTGGCGATCGTCAATGGCTCGAACAGCTTCGAATTCGCACCCTTGATGACGGTCATGTTGGCAGTATTATTGGTGAGTGGAGCAGCTCGCTCTCAAAATGTGACGCGGGGCATGGAGCTGGGATTCTGGACGCGGTCGAGGAAGACGCACATATGTGTAGCATTTGTGTCGGAATTGGGAGAGCCCCAAACTGCATCGATCTAACCTTTTATAAGTATATTTCAAATCAATTAATTGTTAATTCAAAAAACTATTTGAAATCAATTCAGAATTATTAAGTTTCAATGTTTTTTTAAATATTATTAAAAACTCTATTTTCCATCCAAGTGTATTGCCATAGGTCGGGTGTAGCACACAGATCAGGTCCAAAGCGGGCAGGTCAGGCCTCCCACTAAGGTGTCCGACCAACCCCACAACTGTATCAAAATACGAGTTATCAATCAATAGACAGTCGTCATCGATATACTACATCAGCAAATTTCTTGGGTCTCCTCCAAATCTGATCATTACATCCTTCTGCAGTTAGTAAATTTCCACACAGAGCACCAGAGCTTCTCGTGCGTCCGGCGCGTCGAAGAAGACGAACCGTACTGGAATGAATCCTACATTAGGATGCAATCAGTGCGGGGCATTTGTCTCAATGCCATGCATAGAAGGACCTATACCCGTGAGCTCCTCTCTCTGTCCCTATCGCATTGGTATGATTATTATTACGTAGGCAGGTTTCCTAGCTACGGACGCGATTTCTATTTGCACATGTGGATAGAGATATCATCAAATAGAACAATACTAGTATTGACTGAAATTAGATGTCGTAGCCTCTTTTACAGTCAAGCTGTATTTTCTGGTCCACAGATATTTTTGTTACAGACAGATCACTGAGGTAAATAAGAAAGTGTAACTGGAGGCCACCCTTTAGGAAATAGTAGACAGGGTCACAGGTATATAGGCTAAACCTAAATCAGAGATTGTTGTTCATCATTGCTGGCAAAGCATCCAGGAGGGCAGGGGTATTAGTGGTGCTGAAAACAGGGGCCTTCGGAATTTCTGAAATCCTGTAGGGTTCACATATAAGTTTTCATCCACCTGCATAAGTAGATCGGTAGATAGTTCAATTCATCGGGCATTATAAGAAACATAATCATATATAGCCGTACCGAGGTATGTAAGTAGGTATTTAGAGCCCTGCATCTTTACAGTATATTTATATTATACGTCCTCAGAGAAGAGCCCTGCATGAGAGAGCTTTGTTGAAGTTCAAAAGTTCAACATGCAGACAAATAGACAAAGAAAGAGAATGGCAGGAATTCAAATCCAGAGGAGGAGAGGAGAAAAGCATGGAAAGAAAGAAGAACAGAAAGAAAAGAAAGAAAAATGAGTACCTACGTACGCTACGTAGGTAGGTAGGCAGGGAATGGAACATGAAGAATGAATTAATGAGCTGAATGAATGAATGAATCAAGATGAAGGTGATAAATCCCCGAATCGATATGAATATAATTGTTCGGTATGCACGGGAGTATGGAAGGCATGATGCATCCTTTCAGTCTGTCTCTCTGCGACTAGCAGGAACAGGATAAGCAAATGGACTTAGAAGATCGAACGACGACAATCCAGTTTATCAGATAGATATCCTCAAACTCATCTATCTATCTACTGCATAATAAGAAATAAGAAAGAAAATACATCTCGCTGACCACTCATATCAATTCAGCATCGGCATCCATTACCTATGACATGGCCAATTTGTTTTCCCGCATGACATCATCTTGCCATGCCATGCCGTGCTATGCTATGATATGCTCTATGCCATGTTCATTCATCTGAGCGTTAGTTAGATAGATAGATAGATAGATAGAAACAACAACTCCCAAAACCTCCCGCCCGCCCAGGTACAGCACAATCTGTAATACATATGCCTATATGTATACACTCGTATATCAAAAAAAACCCCATTAAAACACCAACCAATCCCAAATACACAAGAGGACATAAAAAAAGGGAAATATTTTTTTTTGATGTAAGCTACATCCCCTTCCTCAACTCCTCCATCTCCTTCTTCCGCCTCTGCCGCTCGCGCTCCAGCTTCCTGAACAGCGGATGATGCCCGACTTTATCCTTGAGCTGCTTATTCCGGCTCTTGTTGTACTCGATATACGCCATGTCCTCGCCACCAGCAAGCCCGCTGAGGGTCGCCGCGCTGCGCTTGACGCCGGTAACAGCGCCCTTCTTCGCGCCCTTGGCGCCCTTGGGCCCGCCGGAGCGCTGGCTGAACAGGTCGTCCGCGACGTGCTCGACCTCGGCGGAGGTCTCGTTCTGCAGCATCACCTCCTGCAGGAGCTCGCGGCGCTCGGCGGGCGTCGAGTACGCGAGGCCCTCCATGTTCTCGATGCCCTGGAGGTGGGTGATGACCTTGAAGGCGTAGCCCTGGTCGACGAGGAAGGCCTGGCGCTTGGAGGAGTAGAACATCTCGTCCGTGTCCTTGGACACGAGCGAGTAGAAGAAGGCGTTGAAGCCCTCGTCGTTGCGGCGCTTGGCTCGCAGGATGCGGCCGAGGCGCTGGGCCTCCTGACGACGGGAGCCGTAGTGCGAGGAGATCTGGATGAGGCAGGTCGCTTCCGGCAGGTCGAGGGAGGTGTCTCCGATCTTGGACAGGAAGATGGTGTTGACCTGCTCGTTGTGCTGGAAGTTCTCCAGGATGCGCATGCGCTCGTTCTGCGGCGTGCCGCCGTAGATGTACGCCTTGTTCAGCTTCAGCGCGTACCGCTCCAGCGCGTACACGTTGTCCGAGAAGACGATCACCTTGTCGCCTCGCTTCTCGTGGTAGTCGATGAGATACTGGCAGGCCTGGAACTTCCTCGGGTTCATGATGTAGAGCAGAGCCGCCTTCCGCGACTTCTCCCTCATGTACTCCGCGTAGAATTCGGTCGTCATCGGACACCACACCTCAGCACACTGGACCTTGGCGATGTGGCCCTGCTCAGCCAGCTCCATCCAGTTGGCCTCGTACAGCTTCGGTCCGATCAGGAAGTTCAGATCCTTGATCTTGTCGTCTTCACGCAGCAGCGTGGCGGTCAGACCGAGCTTCGTCTGCGTCGCGATCGCCGACGTGACCTTTCGGAACATCGAGGCGGGCACGACGTGCACCTCGTCCAGGATCATCAGACCCCACTCGCGCGACTGTATCCACTCCATCATCTTCTCCGCATCATGCGACCGAGCCCGTGTCTGCGAGACCATCGAGTAGGTCGACACGATGATACCGGTGGACCTCTTGAACTTCTCCTTGTTGTCGGACGTGAATATCGCGATGTCACCGGGATCGATATTCGACCACCGCAAGAATTCGTTCCTCCACTGCACGACGGACATGGAGCTGGTGCAGAGGACGATCGTGCCCTTCTTGATTGTGCAGGCGGCCGTGATCCCGACGAGGGTCTTGCCGGCACCACAGGGCAAGACGATGATCCCGCTCTTGGCTCGACCGTTACCGAACATCTTGCTCAGACTCTTCTCCTGGTAGCTCCGGATCTGCGCATTCGGCTTCAGATCGATGTCCAGCGTGGGGTTGACCTCGTCGTTTCGGAAATCGTACTCCTCGAGGGCGGGGCAGCCCATCGCCTGGCATCGAGCCTTGACCGCTTCGACAGCGGTGTTGGGGATCTCAAAGCTGTGGACCTGGCCCTGGTCATCATCGTCATCCTCGTCGCGCAGCGTGACGATGATATCGTCTTCCTTCGGCGCTGCGCCATTGCTATTGCCGTTCGCTCCCTCCGGCGCGTTCCGCTGCTGCTGGTCCGAGGTCTGCTTGACGCCCGCTGCATCCTTGGTGCCGGGGATAACCAAACCGGCCATCTTCGGGGCAGCTTGCTGAGTGATGCCTCCCGACCCTTGCACAATCTGCGACCCAATCACCTCATCCTGCAGGAGCATCTGCAGCATCTGGGGGTCTGTGCTCTCCACATAGTACCGGTTATGCTTCAGGACGACCTTGATCTTGCCGTACGACTTGGTGAAGTCGATGATGAACGACTTGATCGTGTCCGGCAGCGGCGTCTTGGACAGCCGATCGAGGAAGTTGATAATGTCAGCCGGGAGCAGTCCGACTGAGACCGCAGCGTACAGGCTGTTGCCGGTCAACCGGTACTCGTGCATGTGCGTGGGACGCGAGAGGGGTTCGGCGATGGTGGTCAGGAAGTCCTGCGCCTGGGGCGCCAGCGGCGAGAAGCTCTCGAGGGTGATGGTGCCCTTCAGCGGATCGATCCAGAGCGGGCGGTTGGCATGGTCGGGCTTGAGAGGCAGGGAGGAGAAGTCGCGGTAGCCGAAATGGGGATCTTCCTTCGAGACCGTGCTGCGCTTGTTCCTGCTGAAGGATTCGAGGTCGAACTTCTCGACCACCTCTGCCAGACGTACGTCAGTATTCTGATCTTCTCAGTATCGCATGTTCCTCCGTCCCACCTTTCAAGCTGGCGTCCTTCCCAGTAGGGTCATCCTCGTAATCCGAGTACTCGTCGCTGCTGTCGATGCTCTGGGGCGTATCCGGGACGGGGGTGGCCCGTTTCGAGGCCCTGTCCGCCAGAGCGCCTGAGCCAGGTCAGTTCTCTCCATCAAACCAGAATTCTAGAGTAGCAGATTCGCCTCTTACCGTCCGCTGCCTTGCGCTTGGGAGCCATCGTAGCCAAAACGTCTCCCTTTCCCGAAGTGGCAAATGATAAAGAGAAAGCCGGCTGGAGGCCCGACGAACGAACGCTCAGAGAAATAAGGCTGCCAGCGCCTCCCAGGAGCGGATCAAAACGAGGTCATGCCCTGACTGAGTATAACCGCACCAACCAGCCCCAGAGGATGAGGGGGCCAGTAGTGAGCTGGAGGCGAAGGAAGAAGAGGACGAGGTCGAAACAAGAGAGGTGAGGGTTGCGAGTCCCGGGAGCTTGAGCGCCTGAGGCTGATAAGCTTAAGCCTTAGCAGCACCGCCATATGGGTGGCTGAAAGCGGCCGCAGCCCGATCCGGGTGCGGCGGTGGTCGCCGAGTTCGCCGACTCGCCGGGCGGCCCGCGTCTGATTGGCCAGCCCTGCGGGCCTCCGTCCGCACGTAAAAAGGTTGCTCCGGCCGCTGGCCCGGCCAGAGCAACTGAGCCTGACGTATTATTGTTGTTGGATCTCGATTCCTCTCTCTCCTTCACCCGACGAACTGCAAGACCCGTTGACAGTGTTTGTCACCGTCCACGACAATGAACACGGTACGTCTACTCGTGCAGCGTGATACGAATTTGTGTCTGGAACATCCACTGACATTACTGATCTCTGCAGATCCGATCTACCTGGTAAGCCGAAGCCTCATCGAACCTCCGATACACGTTTCTCGGAGACATGGGACCTCGACGACTGACGTGAATTTTTTTTTCTTTCTACAATGATACAGGATAGGCTGGGGCGCTCTCTGCATCGGTAAGGATCCCTCTATAGTTGAAGTACTCCTTCTCTGTGTTCAATTGGCTCTCAATTGCGTTCTATCAGCTCAACTCGGGTTCCCGATCGGTTAGCTAACTGACATGTCCACACCAGCCGGCGGCGGTGCCTACTACTTCGCCAAGCAGCAGATCAACGCCGACCGCCAGGCCCGCTATGAGGCCGACATGAAGCGCAAGGCCCAGATGGCCGCCATGGAGGCCGAGCACAAGCGCAAGGAGGCCCAGACCCCGTCGGACAGCCCCAGCCTGAAACGCGCAACCATCGCCCAGAAGACCGCCACCGGCGGGGCGGACGACGCGGGGTCGCCCAGCTCGGAGGCCAGCCGCGACCCGGCGCCGACGCGGCACGAGCCCGAGACGGTGCTGGAGAAGTCCAAGTACGAGGCTGCGGAGACGTTCCGGCCGCCGAAGGGGAACCGGTTTAGTTGACGTTGAAGGAGAGGAAGGGACAGAGGTTGTTGGCTATTATGGACCCCGGATTCCGTTCTTCCGTGGAGGTTCCCCGAAGTCGGATCTATGTATAGACTGCTATGTTTAACTGGATTAATTGACTTGACGACGCATCTGTACAGTACATATACTATGCATTCATGCCGCGTTCGGGAAATCGATTCTTCCTCAAGAGGTCGCTGCTCTTCTCACCCCGCCTCTACCCTACGGGTTGTGTAAGCGGCCAGCAGAAATTAGAGACCAGCTGGTCATGGGCAATAATAACTGTGATGATTATTCTATGCGTCTGCAACGTTGATCGGGAGGACACCGGTGCTCCTGCCCGAAAGGCAGGTTTGGAGGATCCCCAGGGGTCCCGCCCCGGGAAGACGACAACGCCATGCGGGCAAGCCCCCACCCGTGGAACGCCGGTTGGTGCGATAGACCGTATGCAGGAATGCGATTATCCGGCGTCGAGCTGCACCGGTATCTATGCCAACGTAAGAAACAAAGCCTCGCCCTCCACCACTGGTTGGCCGCATGGGCCTGGTCAGAGCAGAAGCAGCTCTGGAAATACTTCCGGCCTCCGATCCAAGATGACCCTTTACCGGGCCTTTCTGGACTCTCTGCCAGATGTGTGGCATCGAGTGTCAAACAACCGTCAAAGAAAGATAAGCCGCTCGAGCAGAACGCCGCCCAGATACTCCGTGCTCTGTGAAATGTGGCCGTGCGGTGTCAAACCATGTGCCACGCTGATGCTCCTGGGGAAATTAAGCATGCGAATCCCGCGCATTCGGGGTGGATCCGACTGTCGTAATATGGACAACCTCGTTGGAGATCAGAGGTTTGGTAGTAGGGGTACACTAGCGGGCATGGAAGCAGAGGGGCGGGTGAGATCTACAGCACTCGCGGAGTCAGTATATATTCCATGTGTCTTTCTTTTTCCACTCCGGGAGTGGTAACACTGCCGGTGGGATAGAAGAAAGAAAGAAAATTCCGGAGGAATCGAGTCAACTTACTTGTTGTGGTTGGGATAGCCCTGGCTCTTCTCGCGGGAGCTCTCGATGGCCGGGGGAATAAAGGGCAGGACCACGGCGGAGACGATGCACGACATGGTGACAAAGCGCGAGGTGCGACTGTCCGGACGCGGACGGCGGGCCGAGAAGTAGCGGACCGAAGGCCGCACGAGGTGCGCAGCGACCGTGCTCATGGTGGTTGCGCGCTGATGAAAGGCGGAGTGTTGGAGCAGCGGAGCGCTCAAGGATGAGATGAAAGATCTAAGCTCAAGGACAACTGTATTCTGGGAGAAGCAATGTTCGAAGTGTCTTCTGGGATGTACCTATATAGGTCAGCAGGCAAGGAGATATATATATATCTCTCTCGGCGATTGCAAGCGAGGATCGGCCAGGAGGCGGAGCGCGCCATGGCGGTGGAGCATGCCGTGCTCGAGGCCCTGCATCGGGGTGGGGAGCCTGCGGGGCCGCCTGGTGGTGCTCGGGGACAACTGACCTTGCGAGAGATGCCTGAACGCCCGAGCTCGCAGAGCACAGCAGGATCCAGGGCTCTTTGTGGTGGCACGGATGCTAGTAAGTCGGAGGGAGGGAAGATGGAGACAGGAGGATTAATAAAGAGGGTGCGGGCACAGGCATCAGCTGTCCCGGAGGGCGAGGACTGGGCTTCCGCCCGGGTGCCGGGACGCTTCCACCGCAACCTCTTCCGCCAGTCACGCCATCCCCGGGCCTGGATCACGCACGGTGGCGGCGGGCCTGATCTACTGGAAGGTCAACGATTCTAGGCACGATGTTCGTGGCCCACGGGTCTGCTGGACCCTGTTGATCCCCCTTCTCATCACGCCGTCATCGCATGAGGTGACGGCGGCACGGGCGCGTCCCGACGCATGGCGCCCCAGACGCGCGCCTCTCCACCGGTCATGCCACCTTCCTGCCCGAACAGCCGTTCCCCGGCCCCCGCGGCGCCCGGTCAGCGCTCCACTTGATCGTGGACAACACAGGCAGACGCTGACCGCTGCCCTGGGACCGCGGGAAGCCATCTTTCACCGCAACAATCCCTCAACGGGACCGTGGACGCGGCATAAGATCTGCAGCTATAGCCATGCTCTCCCGCGCACCCCGCCGTCTCTCGGACTCCTCTCCGACGGAGCCACGTGCGGGATGCCGTGTATGGCTGGGGAAGATGTTCCCGTGTCCTCTTGACTTCTGCAAGGTTGTACGACATGACTCGTGGTCATGGTTACATGCTGCTCGGCCGGCTCTACGATCTCCTGTGCCACTCCTCCTTCCTTTTACCGTTCTGTTTTGCCTGACAGCAGCCGTGGGAGCTGATCATCGATCCACAGTCCTGCCACCCTAAAGTACCCAAGGTACCGACATCACCCATCGAACTCGCTTTCGGAGCTCTCCTCAGGAGGTTATCGTTGCCTAGATAAATCCCCTGGCTGCATTCTCTGGCATGCATTCTTTTCTGTCCCTCCTGTCCCAGTTCCTACAGCCTTTTGTCGGTCAGCTTGCTTCTTTCCTGGCATGTACTGTACATGGACATACTTTTTCCCGCACGGGACCCCTTGCAGACTGAATGGAACGGTCCATCCCACATGGCAGCAGCAAGAGTGCTTTCTCAGACAATACAATCCCTTCCCAAATGATTCCCTTCTGATGCTGAGTCCGTGATTTCTGGCGACAGCGGACCTGCTGCAAGGCCTGGTGCGGTGGTCCGTGTTGCCCTGGTGCTGTGCTTCTACAGAGGGATTCTTGCTCAACAGGGAACTTGATACCCAACCTGGGAGTGCGTTCCGACCTCTCCATCGAGGTGGCCTATAAAATGCTCTGTTCCTACCCGTCCGTTGCCCTCGTCCTCAGACAGTGGGTGTTGCGATCCAACTAAACTGTTTCGGGTCAAGATGGAGACGGGACGGCCCGGACGAGAATGCAGTGCGCGTCCATGTGCTCCGACATTCTCGTATTGGCTACCAGCCGCAAGGCAGCAGCAAAAAGGACTGCTCAGGTCAATAAGGAGGAGCAAAACTCGACTCCTGCAGTGCTACGGACACTGAAGTGAAAGGAGGTCGACCGCCTGCATGTGTTTATCGCCAACCATCTGCTCGGACGGCCTGAGACTGCGTACATCTGAGAGGTGGGCAAATGTCATCCAACACATGTGACACCGCTCCGCCCGTCGTAGCGGGCAAGAAGATCATCGTGGTCGGCGCCGGCATCGCGGGCCTTTCGTTCGCCCTCGCGCTGCGCAAGCAGTGGCCGACCTCAACAAAACATGAACCCCCCTCCGTGACGATCTATGAGAGGGATACGGAAGAGACGAGCATCGGCCGGGAGGGATATTCACTTTCGATCCGCAGCGATGGTCTATCCGGCGGCATGCAGGCCCTGCACCGACTGAATCTCCTGGAACGCATGCTCCGCGCCAGCATCAGCGTCGCCGGGAACGGCTCGTTCAATCTGTGGAACACGGCCTGGCGGAGCATTCTGAGCGTGCGCATCAGTCGGGGTGATAGCGGTCTCTCCTCGGACAAGGAGCTGCCGGCTGACGGCATGCGGATCGCGCGGGACGTTCTCCGTCGGATCATGGTCGACGCTGTATATGAACAAAAAGATACAACTATGCATTGGGAGCGGCCCTGCACACGGGTCGAGCCTCTTCCGGACGGCAAGATCCGCGTGCACCTTGGAGATGGGACCACCGATGAATGCGACATCCTCATCGCGGCCGACGGCGCAAGCAGCAAGATCCGAACCCAACTGCGACCCGCAGACGGCCTGTCCTTCACCGGCGCCGTCTGCATCTCCGCGACCTCGCGATTCGACTCCCACGAAGCGGTCCCCCGGCCCGTCGACCGCGACTGGGGCGCTGTCCTGGGCGGCGGCGGCGTCGGGCTGTTCGTCTCGCCGGTCGACAGCAGGAGCGCGCTCTGGTCCGTGAGCTACCTGACGGACCAGCCGCGCGAGAGGATGAGATATCCTCTCTCCGAGGAGCAAGTCCAGTCTCTGCTCACGGAAGCCCTGGAAAGGGGCAGTCAGTTCTCAGAACCCTTCCAGACCCTCGTCCGCGCCACGGATCCGACGACGCTGATGCTCTTCAACGCGATGGACAAGCAGCCATTCAAACACGAACGCGCGGTATCGGCCACCTCTGCCTCCCCGGGAAGCCCGCCCATCATCTTCATCGGCGACAGCAACCACGCCATGAGCCCGTTCGCGGGCAACGGGGCCAACATGGCGCTGCTCGACGGGTGGGAGCTAGCGGAGCAGCTGTGCCGGCCGGGTCCGCTGGACGCGGCGCTGCGGGCGTACGACGCGAAGAGCGTGCCTCGCTCGAAGGCGGCGATCCGCTCGTCGCGGTGGACCATCTCCATGCTCCACGCGACGGGGTGGAAGCTGTTCCTGTACACGCTGCTGTTTAGGGTGGTGATGGCCTTTATGAGGTGGAGGAGATAGCACGGAGCTCATCGTGGAGATCTCCTAGCATATATACTTCGGCACCTTGTAAAGGCCCTCTTTGGTGACTTGAGTATTTATTATTTATTTATAATATCATTTCTGTCTAGGCATTTACTGCATGAAGCCCTCTCCGTGACCAAAGAAAACGTGAATAGAACCCTCTCTACTCCATACGGTTTATTATTCCTGAAATAGTGATATTCCTAGATTGGAAAATAAGCCACATCGTATTCATTCCACTGTTATAGCTTTTGCTTTTTTTTCCCCCACTTCTCTCCGTTGCTTGGTAATCAAGTACCCCTTTTGAGGGATCCCCGCGGAAGTGATGACGCCAGTGGAGGAGGCTAGGCTAGCAGCCCCGGGATCGGACCCCCGCCCCGCCACCGCCCGCCGGCAGAGGCCTGTCTTTAGTAATTCGGAGCAAACACCATCATGGCTCTGGATCTCCGCTGATCTCGCTTCTTTCCCGTCTTCTTGTTCTTTACCTGGGTACTTGCTCTACAAGGAAAAAGAAAAAAAAGACGGGAAAGACGGGACGGGAAAAAGAATGCCTCTGAACGGGGTCAAGAACATCGTATTGGTGAGTTCTTCTCATCTTGCCCTATTCTGTTCTTCCTCTCCGAGCCCTTATCGATTAGATGTCTGTCTATCGATCGAACGCCCGCTCTCTCTCTCTCATCTCAACTTGCTGTGCTTGCTTTTGCTTGCTTCGCTTTGCTTGCCCACCCACTACTATTGATCACATCGCCCCAATTGAATCAACTCCTCTATCTTCCATGAAAAAAAAAAAAAAAAAAAAAAAAAAAAAAAAAAAAAAAAAAAAAAAAAA
>ENA-UOWK01000347-UOWK01000347.1-bioreactor-metagenome-genome-assembly--contig:-NODE-347-length-33360-cov-26.226543_pt1 | contig 33360 bp, 21 predicted proteins | sample MGYA00238157_ERZ761612 | MGnify/ENA primary metagenome ERZ761612 (study PRJEB28901, sample SAMN06268035) | bioreactor metagenome | isolation source: Joint BioEnergy Institute, California, USA... | reverse complement strand
TCTGCGCCGGTATCCTCGGCGAGGCCGAGTGCAAGCAGAAGGCCAACGCCGGCAATGGCCTGGTCGACGTCCCCCTGAACGCCTGCGTCGCCGCGCTGGGTGAGGCTGAATGCAAGCAGCAGGCGTCCTCCGGCTCCTCCAACTCGAACTCCAACTCCCTCATCTCGGTTCCGCTCAACGTCTGCACGGGCATCCTCGGCGAAGCCGAGTGCAAGCAGAAGGCCTCGTCCGGCAACGGCCTGGTCGACGTCCCCCTGAACGCCTGCGTCGCCGCGCTGGGTGAGGCTGAGTGCAAGCAGCAGGCGTCCTCCGGCTCCTCCAACTCCAACTCCTTGATCAACCTCCCGGTCAACCTCTGCGCCGGTATCCTCGGCGAGGCCGAGTGCAAGCAGAAGGCCAACGCCGGCAACGGCCTGGTCAGCGTCCCCCTGAACGCCTGCCTCGCGGTGCTGGGTGAGGCCGAGTGCAAGGACCACGGCGACATCCACGGCCCTGCGAACCCTACCGCGGCATCAACCACTGCTCCGGCCTCGCAGCCTACCTCCACCAGCGCCACCGGCTCTCCTGCCTCTCCCAGCGCCCCTGGCGCTGCCAGCACCGGGCCGGCACGCGTCAGCAGCCCGACTGGTGCCGCGCAGCCCTCGGGCCCTGCCGCGGCCTCTGGCCCTGCGTCGCCGTCTTCGCCTGCCGTGCCCTCGTCGTCCGCTGTTGTCCCCGGCTACGGCTCTTCCAGCGCGCCCGTCCCAGGCTACACCCCGGGCCCTGTCGGCGGCAACTCTCCCGCCAACGCTGGCGTCCCGACCTACTACTCGACCATCACCGAGTGCAGCTGCACCCAGTCGACGCTGGCGCCGGTGCTGAGGCCCACTGGCACTGGTAACGTGCTGGCTCCTGCCGGTGCTGCGGCCCCGACCAGCGCCTACCACTCCCCTGCGCCGACGGCCACCGTCGTCCCCTTCACCGGCGCCGCGGACGGCCTCAAGCTGTCTGGCCTCACCCTGGCCCTCGCCGTCTTCTTCGCCGCCGCCTTCGCCTTCTAAGTGCTTCATGTCTGGACTGGTTTCCTCGTCATCATGACTGTCCTGGTGATAGGAATCGGTTTCGCACCCTGCAGCGTGCTGACAGCGCGCGCAAAGGCTTGAAGCTCTTGTTCTTTTTGTACGAATGATGTGTGTGGTGTTGTACTGTAGTTCTTCGATTCGTGCCGTTTATCTTTGAATATACCGGTTTTTTACATAATTCTCTTCTGTGCTCCGTATTCTTGTATTGTACTGTTTGACTTTTCGGGCCTTCAGCATGTTTCCCCTTCGTCCGAGGGGTCGCTGTGTAACTCTTGTGGTATAGGCTTTAGTAGTAATTTCACTTTGAAGATACTGTCCCGCGTAAGGATCCGGATTGACCCTGGATCTTGATCTGTAAATGTCAACGAATCAGTCCCCTAGGAAGGGACTTGGGCGTAAAGGTACCTCAACCACCCCCGAGCACATATCACGCAACCTCACTTGCGGCCGGCCAGACACATCCTGTAATCTCCCGCCGAATCCCGCAGTCTCAGACAAACTGCAAGACCTTCCGCGCATCCTGCATAGACCCGATACACCAAACCATGCCAGAACCTGTGGATCCAGATCCGATTGGATCAGATCAGATCACATCCTTCACAAGCAAATACCCGTCTCTTTATATATCTAGGTCTAGGTCTGCTTGAACCCGTCTCGGCAAGCGACTGGAACCTAAAACCTATGTATGTAGCGTACATACATACAGTATATGCAGGTATGTGGATCAGTTTTACCGTTGGTCCATCGTTTGGGTATTCGTATATATATATATATATATCCCTTTCGGAGTGGAGTTATCGAGTGCTGTTGTTTTTGTTATTTATTTCTCCGTTGAAGATCATGACCCATGGCTGGAGGATAACAGCTTAAAATAAAAAAAAATAAAGGCGTTTGAGGATGTCTTTCCTTCGTCTCCGTACTCTGTATTTTGGATCGGGATATTTATTTTTCCGCATCCGCGTGTATGTATGTATGTACACTAGATAACCGCAGAATACTGCCAACAAAGATGTGCCTAGCAAGTAATATCTCAGGTCCTCTATATAGGTATGACCTCTACTCATGACCGAGACGTTCTATATTCACTCTCTGATCATTGAGTGGCTGTGCTGTTCAAGTCATTCTCCCTTCGGCAGGCAAGTTGTTGCATATTCCCTGATATGGAAATTACCCGTGCGCAGAGACAAGTGAGATCTTGTCTTACGCAACCGCCTGCTTATCACTGATAATCGAGGGACTATTTAAAGGGTCTCTGAGCATGCTGCTATAAAAAACACGAGGAAAGCAATTAGAAACGAACATCACATTCATCTAGCCAGATCTTCCACGTACGTACATGCATGACACACAGAATGTCACCAGACCACCGTAGACGCTAGTACAGTACAGACATACGGAAGATTGACATTCAGAATGGAGCCTACGCTTGCGCGTCGCTCCCAAACCGCGTTGCATCCCGCTCCTTCAGCTCGGCCGCGATCTCCTTGCGCCTCGCGCGGTCCGCCTCGGCCGCGCGGTCTCCAAACACGCGGTCCATGTCCTCGAGACTGCGCCCCTTGGTCTCGGGCACGCAGAACCACGTCCACACGCCGCTCAGGCCGCAGAAAACGGCGAAGAAGATGTAGGCGCCGAAGCCGCGCGTGTTCTGGACCAGCGGCGGCGTGATCAGCCCGATGATGAAGTTGTTGAACCAGTTGCTACACGTGCTCCACGCGACGCCCTTGCCGCGCAGCACGCTGGGGAAGATCTCCGACGGCATCGCCCACGGCACGGGGCCCCAGGTCATGCCGAATACGAGCATGTAGATGAACAGGAAGGCGACCGACACCCAGCCCTTGTCCTTGTGGATGCTCCACGTCTCGTTGTACAGGCCGACGAGCACCGCGATGATGATGTGGCAGATGGTCATGCCCACGCTGCCGAGCAGCAGCAGCGGACGGCGGCCGTACTGGTCCATCGTGTACAGCGACGTGATGACCCCGACGATCTGCGTGACGTTCAGGATGCCCGAGAGCACGAGCTGCATGTTCCCCTGGACCCCCATGGTCGAGAAGAGCGTCGGCGAGTAGTAGATCAGGGCGTTGATGCCGACAAACTGCTGGAAGAACATGAGTCCCACGCCGACCATCGTGCGGCGCCAGTAGCCCTGCCGGAAGCAGTCCAGGTAGCCGGCGATTTCGAGCTTCGTGGCCGCCCAGCTGGAAGTCCGGCTGGAGGCGACCAAACCCGGGTGCTCCTTCTCCGCAGCCTCCTTGTGGAACGCGACCTCCGCGCGGATGTCGCGCCATTCGGCCTGCACGCGAGGGTCCGTTGGCGGCAGATTGCGCAGCTTGCAGAGCGAGGCGAGGGACTCCTCGTCCCGGCCTTTGGAGGCGAGCCAGCGGGGAGAGAAGGGAAGGAAGAGGACAGCCACCCCGAGCAGCAGCGCAGGCAGCATCTGGAGCAGGAAGGGGAGCCGGTAGGACCACTCGTTGGGGATGTAGCGCGTGCCGAAGGTGATCCAGAAGGCGATAATGATGCCGAAGACGATGGAGAATTCCTCCAGGACAAGGAGAGAGCCTGTACGTCGAGTCAGGACGGCATTCCGACGCTGCATCTCAGAACATACATACCTCTGATCTCGGGTGGTGAAACCTCGGCGATATACATGGGCACGACCACTATACATCCATGTCAGAGATCACCCGGGCATTTCAGATTCAGATTGATACATTGGAAGAATCAATGGACATGCGCACTATATGTCAGACATCGTTGGTTCTCATTTTTCAATGAGAACCCGGGGGCACCTACTGCTCAGCCTGCTCGAGTTAGCGGATATAAAGAGCAGAGTTACGAGAGACCACTTACATGCCAATGCCAATTCCGCCGATGAGCCGACCGACCACCAGCATGGCATAGTCCACGGCCGCGGTCTGAAGGGTCGAGCCGACGATGAAGATGCAGACCGCAACGACGATCGAGTACTTGCGGGAGATCTTTTCGGACACCCAGCCTTGGTTGAACGCGCCTGCACGAGGATCATCAGGATTGCTCAACTAAATGAGATACTGCATACGCACCGATAAAGGCTCCCAGTTCGATCATGGCCGTCAGAAAGCCCTTCCAGAACCCGCCGCCGCTCGCAGTGTCGGACACGCGGGGGAACCGATCCAGGAACTGGTCGATGACCAGAATGATGGACACCACACCCTGGTCTGCAGGCCGTCAGTCAGTCTAACCTTGACAACGGCGGAGGCGTCTCAACGCACCATATCCGAACAGAAACCCGCCGAGCCGCACCACGAATGCACAGAGAACCACGTACTTGGACTGAAACAACCCCCTGAGGCCTGGGCCGCGGCGTCAGTAGTCCTGCTCCCTCTCCGTGCGCCGGGCAAGGATCCGGTGGTGTTGGATACCGGGCCTGACGTAGTTCTCCTGCAGTTCCACCATTGTGTCGCTGAGGTGTTCCACCGAGCCGCGGGAGTCCGCCTGGACCGGCGGCTTCTCCTCCGCGTCGAGGACATGGGCGACAGGATCCACGGTCGCCATGGTCGCTGTCCACCAAGGGCTATGCTATGTCAGGCTGAATGGCGCTGCGTACCGCGCAGGTGTCCGGGATGGTCGCGAGTCGCGTCTCTCTGGTTCCAGGGGAGGTCTAGATGCGCAGAGCAGGAGGATTGGGTGTAGTGCCCAAAATATCGCTGCGCCAGCGTCAGCTTTATATCAATAAGCGGGGTATGACAACCCCTCCCCCCCCCCCCCCCCCCCCCCCTCCCTTCCGGGTGCGCGCTCTGCGGCTGTGGACGCGGCACAGCTCAAAGACCGACGAGCAAGGAACGGCCCATGTCCAATTGCCGTACGAGGATAGGAGGATGGTGCTGGGCGTCGCAGAGCCGCACGCTCAGCTCGCCATGGCGGTCGTTCGGGGGGCCAGCCCTATTCAGAACGCTGGTACGCCGGGTCAAAGCTGCGGCAGGGTGGCAGCCAAGACGTCGTGAGAGGCGACACGGCGTCCATCCACGAGCGCGATCCGTGGTGGCGCTCTGCTCTTGGCCGTCTAGCATCGTCTGCGAGCGGAGCGTAGGGCTTATCCGGACTTGGCAGCACGTCCTCCCCGCCGGACGCTGAAATACGGCGCCGTGGCTGCGGTGGATGATCGCAATATCCGGTTCTGGGGTGAGCTTGGGTTCGGAGACGAGTTCCGCGTCCAGCTGCGGTGCATATGAGAGGGGGACTGGTGTGCGCGTCGACGTGTGTCGTCGGATGTTGTTGGATGTTCTCCACGGGGAGTGTGGGCGAAGTGCGGGGAAGCGCAGGGATCGGATCGAAGCGACGCGGGACGACACGAGGCGGAGAACAGGAGTAGAACCTGCTGGAATCAAGACGTCTCTTGCTGATGCTGGCCAGTGCGCACATGGGGCTTAATTTTTTTTAAAAAAAAAGAAAGAAGAGAAAGAAGAGAAAAGAAAAGAATATCCCCATCTAACAACAGCAAAGACGACTTGCTGCGAAACAGACGAACCTAGATCTCTATCTGCCATGGTACATAGTAGATGGAAATCTTCAGGATAACAGACCGATCACAGCTCCATGGCACCTCGACCGTCGCCCACGCGCCAGTACGCCAGGTCCCACAGTGGGCATCCGCTGTCGTCCCACTCGTCCGTCGGCTTGGCTCTCCTCCACCGTTCAAAGTCAACGATGTAGCTGATATATGAAATCAATTATGAGTGCGAACCGTGCAGGAAGAGGAAAATGAAACGACCTACCACTTTCTGGCCGCACGATCCCACAGGAGACTCCGAGATCCACGGTCCTTGGGGATCACCCCGCGGGCTCTACACTCCCTGGGAAGAGATGAGCCTTGATGTATCCGATATGAGGCTAGGGCAACATACTCCCAAGCTTCCTGAAAGCTCCTTCGAACCCCATCGCGCTCCGCCCGGTTGAGAGAGAAGAAGGTATCCAGACACACTCCCGGAAGCTTCTCCATGAGGATGTAGACCATAAGCCCGCCTGGAATCTACATGTGACTCCCCTGCCTTTCATGCTTCCTCGCAAGCAGGGTCGGGGTGCATGAGCAGCCGGCCCTGGTCAGCTCCTCGAGGGCTGCGATCTCCCTGTCTGCGTATGGTCCCACGGTTGCGACCGCCTGTTGTGCTCTCTCCGCAGACGGGGTGTCGATCGTGTTCCGGATCGGCATTCTGGGATTGGATTAGCAGCCATGCAAGTTTATCTGGGAGTGTCAAGCCTCCACGATTGTCGGGGATCGTCAAAAGACACGGTCGATCCGATGTACCCGTCGCCAAACCAGGTCACGCCGGACCGGGGACGGCGGCCCATGTTGGGTGTGTCGGATGGACAGGAAACTGTAGAGGTTGCCGGACAGTAGAGAACAAGACCTGCTTTCCAGAAAAGACAAAGGATGGCTCTAAGTTTCTAGACTAGCGGGATATGTAGGTCTGGAGATTCATGGAAGCCGTTGTTGCCCGGGCGCCAACCGATGCAGGACACCAACAAGCCATGCCTTTTACCCAGCTGCGGTCGCATGTGCTTGTAGTTAAAGAGGCACTATCCAAATCTCATTGCGCCTTGAGAGTCACTATCATGACTTGTCCCTAAAGCGAAAGAATCTTCCAAACGTGTAGTCATGCCGCGTGGAGGCCAAACTATATACAAGCTGCCCGAGGATGCCTACAAGGAGAAGTGGCCGGGCAAGACATATGGTAAGCTGTTGACAAAAGACAGTTTCCATGGAGAAAATCTTCATTGCCTGTACATTGGATCAGTGCTCCTAAGACCTGCTTCGGAACGAGCGTACAAGAGAGCGTGGTGCAGGACCACGCAAAACAAAGAAGAAATCGATAGAAAACTTTCCTGAAATGAGGCTTGGAATATTTCCCAAGCATGCATGCATATGCATCAGGGGTTGAGCTGCCCCCTTATCCCGACGGGAATCCATCCCTCAGATTATCATACTTTGAAACCGGATAGCTGAGCTCGTTCGCGCTCTGATCCAGAGCGCTGACACCGCCAAATGCATTGACAACCTTTGCCAACGTCAGCTTCATGAAATAGCAGAGAGGACTCAGGCAGCAAAACCTACCGTCGAAATGAGACTCTCAGAGCCGTTCTTGTCGCCGCTGCTCTCCCACCACATGCCTCCACCCAGGCCCTTCGACATGATGTACTGCGCCTTCATCTGCGCCACGGCAGGCGTGTCGTAGCTGATCATGATGCGCTGCGTCGGATCGTAGCTGTAGCTCGCAATCGGCTGGTCGAGCACATACTCGGTCGCGCCAGCTTGCGGCAACACTTTGTAATCCCAAACGCCGGCCTCCCACTCGCCGGAACCGACGCCGCTGAACGGGGTGCCGGGCCCGTCGGTGTTGGTGAAAGACCGGCCGTAAAGCGGCATGCCCATGACGATCTTGTTCGCGGGGATTCCGGCGGCAATGTAGTCGGACACAGCTTGGTCCGTGTTAAATGGCGTGCTGGCTGGGTCATCGGTGGATGGATAGACGTTGGCGTCGTGGCCCGCAATGGTATCCCAGCTGCCGGAATAATCGTAGGCCATGAGATTCCAGAAATCGACATACTGGTCCATCTCTTTCAGATGCATAATCTGATAGTTTGAAGGGCCTACGGCGATTGTTAGTGGATGTCAAAGAGTACCAAGGCAAGCGGGACGAAGGATGGAAGGGAAAGATGGTGAGGAGGGAAACGCTTGCCTGCTGGAGAAGCGACGGTAAGCAAGAAATGTTGGCCGTTTGCATGGGCTGCGGAGTAGCTGTCAAGAGCCTAATCGATGATTAGCGATAAAAAAAATGTAGGACTATTCCGGTATACTAACAGATCTCACTGCCTGGAGCAGCAGCACCATATCATTCGCTTGGTCATCGTTGGCAGGATACTAGTCTCGTTAGCGAATGTATATATACAGGGCTTGGCCCCTCGGAGCCTTACCTCCCAATCAATATCTATCCCATCCAGTCCCAAGTCCTGCACAAACTGCACTGCTGACGACGCGAACGTCGCCCGTCCAGATTCTGTACTGGCCGGGCCGGCAAAGTTGCTGGAGTATGTCCATCCTCCAATGGACAGTAGCACCTTGAGCTTTCGGTTCTTCTGCTTGAGCAGGAAGAGCTGCTTGATACAGCCATAGACGTTTGTCCCGACGTCGTTCCAGGAATCGGTAGGGTAGTGCTTCTCAAGATCCGCATACGTGTCCGACAGATACACTTCTCCCGTGTCAGGGTGGACATTAGCAAAGGCGTAGAGCACGTGTGTCAGCTCCTCCGCGGGAAGATCCTGCGGGTTATAGTTGCGAGCATATATTGCCTAAATCGAATTCAGTGGACGACCTGGGTACTCGCCTAGAGATTTCTTACCCAGTTTACAAAGTATGCCACTGAACGGTAGCCAGATCCGTCCCGAGTGTCAAGGTCGGTTGTCGCATTGGCCGCATAAGGAACGACTGCGGCATTCGCAAGCCAGTTAAGGCAGAGAAAGAAAACTAACTCGAAACGCATGGTTAAGGAATGTACTTGCGCCCGGCGACAGGGAAGACATGCCTACAAACGAAGGTATAGGGGCCTATTTATAATTCCAGGACATGAAAGCCACCGGTATCATTCTCTACCCAAAGCAAGCGGCCATGGCAATATCGATTGTTCATGTAACGATCGAAGGTGTTCTCGTGGCATAGACCATACTACCTCGACGGTAGCTTCGACAGAGTAACCATACCTAATCAAGTTGTTGCCCTGGAGGGTTGCCGTTGAAGAGATGGAGATTGGGTGAATGTCCCTCTTCGATACTGGAGGGGAACGCGTTGATAGACGGGTATGTCGCATGCAGATGGTTAGCGTGGTGACTCTGACCTCGTGGTATCATGAAAGAAAGCCAAACGTTTCCGGATGACAAGACCAGAATCGTTTCGTGCATTTGAAACGGCCAAAGAGAAGTTACAAAGAAGAAAGATGGAGGGTGCATAACGGGCCTAGAACACCACAGTCGCATAAAGGCTATCCTGAGAGGGAGACTGTAGCCTTCTGTAGTCGTTTGAGAGCATAACTTGGGGTTGTAGCAGGGAAAAGCAAATCTCGATTCCGGCACTCCACGTGAAAATGAAGCCATGGCATTGGCTGCCACACATCGGGAAAGATTAGTGATGTTGCAAAACGACGCCATGCCAAGCGTTGACCTTTAATCTCCTATTGGGGGCCGTCCCAAGGTGACCGACTCGGCGAAAGCTTTGACAAGAGTCTATCGATCCTTCATGGTCAACTGCAGAAGGGCAATCTCCGAGCCGCCCCGCACCGTGAGCGGGGATCAAGGGGTGCCCAGTGCTCTGTCACATCTCCAGCACGCCGTCTCCCTCCAGGCCTGATACGGGTCATGAGAACATCTGCAGAAGCATGTCAACCATCTGACTTGGCTGGTGAGCGGCTGGTGGTAGGGAGGGTTACTCCCTGCGACAGCACGATCTTGCCGGCACTGCTGGTCAGAATGATAAAGCAAGAGAGCGATAAGGTCGAAAGGGTCCAGTCGCCGGTCAGGCACCATGCAGCTGAGGACATAGGATCGAAGTGGCTTGCAGATACGGGCTGTCAGGGGCACGCGGTAGTCAAGATAAGGTAGGTGACATGGCATTGGGGGCCGAAGAGAGATGGAGCCATGTAACGACACCCGAGAGCGTTCCCTTGATCGACGCGACGCATGCTACCACGGACGGACAAACATGATGGATTTGAGCGGATCTCGAGAAGATGATGTGGACGTCCCCGTGAGTGTGGGATGGGCCAGACCCTGGACGATGAAACGAGGAGGGGTAAGCCTCGACGGATTGCACGTTTATCTAGACGTGCCTCGGGATGCAAGACGACGACGATCTCCCGGGGGATTCTTTCTCCGCAATGTTGCAGCACACATCTTGATAAACCTTGCACGATATTGGAATTGTCGCATTGTGGTGTTGTGCGCTCAAGTTGATCTCGATTTATGGCGTACCTCCCAGTTCTCCTTCCTTGTCCCTCTCTTATGAAGATTCAGATATCTTAACAATAGAACAGGTTGGCTGGTCCCATCCAGCCTATTAATTTGCATCATCTGTGTGGAAAATCATAGACAGAGTCGACGCATGAGAAGGTAAAAGGAAGGCAGGCAACAAGGCGACAAAAGGATGTTGCGTGCAGAAGGTCAGGGATACATCTAGCACAGTGGACCTGCTTTCTGTCACTCTGTTTAGACTGTAAGCAATGCTTCAGACAATATTCAAGGCCTCTATGAGCTGACAATATGTATCTGGCATACATGTCGAATCATAGTCCCCATGCACCCAGCTTTGTGAGGACAATCGGTTATGGCGGCTCATCTCTTCCTTCGATGGAAGAGGAGAGTTGCCCTTCCCTGCGAGCTGGACGAGCGCCATGGAGGCGAGATCGTACGCCTGAAAGGCCGGAGCTGTTGCGGTACGGTCTTGGTAAGTGCTTGCCATTGGAGCCGATGGATGCTGTCCATTCATCCGTAGAGTACCCTCAGTAGGGAGAAGTCGGACCTGTAGCCGCTTGCAGAGCTGATGCTATCAGCCTCAAGGCGGCTGCCGTCGTCGAACTCGACAACGGGCTAACGATCCTTCTCAACCTCCGCTGAGAGAGAAAAAGCACTTGCAGAACCATTTGCAGAACTGCTATCAAGAGCTGAGCACTGGAAGACACAGTCATTATATTCTTATTTCTTTTCTCTCGTTCTGAAGCCTGTAATTCCCTATTTTTAAAGAATCCAGACATGGGCAGGAGAGATAGACATCAGCCTGCAGACGCAGACCGGCAACTTGAACATGCCTGGTATCGTCGGAGCTGCGGTCTTTACGCAGTACTGGTACTGGTTCCCTCTCGCTCACTTCCTCTCCCTCAGCTTTTCGCCGACGGCCCTCATCGGCGTTGACCAGAAGCTGGAAGTGCCAGTCTTCAAGTTCCACAGCAACACCAGACCGAGTCTGTTCGACTACCCACCTGAACAGCAGGTCAAGGCGGAGGAAGCGCCAGAGAAGGTCAAGACGGCCGTTCTGTCAACAACGGCACAGGCCAAGCGCCGTGCTCAGCGTCGTGAGAAGACCGCCCAACATGCCAACCTATAGATCTCTCGGCTCATGCTCCAGCCGGCTGATGTACCCCACTGTACTGTATTTGCTGAATACTTGACCCAAATAGTTAGCTGACAGTCTAAGATCTTTACAGACGTCCGCTGCCTTATCATCCATCACAGCGATCACTCCAGCATCACCAGACAGGTGATATAGTAATAGTACTAAGACAGGGACATTCCTGAAAGATACATCAACCCCGAGGGTGTGGAGATTGGTCCAGGATCTGCCGAGCCTTTTACATTAATATTTGGGGAAAAGATGATGTTATTTGATTGGGGAGTTTTGATAAAGGGTATCGATGTGGAAGGTCGCTTAGAAACATTGCTTGGGATGCTCCATGGTGCTAATGATGATCGCTCACTATATCTGTCAAGAAACACTCGTGCTCTGAAAAAAAAATGTTAAAAACAAACAGTAGACTACGCCTCTCTTCAAAACACAAGCTAAATACCTCAAACAGCTGGTATCCAAGTGCATCCATTGATATCTATCTACACCAAGCAAAGTAGGATACTATCGGTAGAGAATACCTCGAACATAAATAATGCATAAACAAGTACGCCGCTCCAGATAAAACCGCCAAACAGGAACAGAATAATGTGCTTTTTCTAATCACCGGACCCAGGACACATAGTAGATACATACACGGTTTTTAAGAGCCCCGATTTGTTTTCATGTCCTCATTTCTTTGACTTTTCGGGCGTCTTGGAAGCATCGCCCTTGCCGGGATTCTTCTGCTTCTGCTTCTTCTCCGGCTGCTGCTGCTGTTGTTCTCTCTCCTCCTTCGTCTTAGACTTCTCCTTCTTTTCGGCATTAGCTGTTGACTCTGGTTTGGAATCTTCGTCTTTCTTTTCGTTCTTCTTCTCCTCGTCCTTTTTTCCCTCATCTTTCTTCTCGTCCTTCGACTCGTCCTTGTTCTTCTTCGGGTTGTTGAGCACAGCCTTCGGGTTGAGACCCTTGCGCTTGATGCGTCTCCGCTCGGCCCGGGCAATGATCTCCGCGTCCTCCTCGTCGTCGAACGGTCCGAACTCGTCGGCAGGCGTGACGGGAACGGGCTTGCCCTCCTCGTCCGTGATGGGCATCTTGTCCACGATCTCAGCCTCGCCGTCTTCTCCACCCTCGGTGGCCGTTCCGGTGGCGGCAGCGGCCTTCTTGCTCATGTTCGGGCTTGGACCGATCTTCTTGAGCTTGCAGACGAAGAAGCCGTCGACGTTCTCGCGGTGCGGGAAGTACCGTCTCGCCAGTGTCATCTTGGGGTCAAACTGCTTGCCCATGTAGCTCTTGAAGCCCGGGCTGCCAAAGTCACCCAAGCCCGTGTCGACGATCTTCACGTTGGGGCGCTTGCGCAGCGCATACTGCACCACGGCCTCGTTCTCCTCCACTGTCACGCTACAGGTCGAGTAGACGATGTAGCCGCCGGTCTTGGAGTGGTGATCCGTCGAGTCGATTGCGGCGAGGAGAAGCTGCTTCTGCATGTGCGGGATAGCCAGGAAGTCGCGCTCCGTCTTGGAGGTTTTGACGCTGGGGTCCTTGGAGATGACACCCGTACCGGTACAAGGCGCGTCGAGTAGGACACGGTCGAAACCACCCAAGACCTTGGGGAATGCCTCCCGCGCATCCAGGTTGGTGACAATGGTGTTCTTGCACCCGAGACGGTGGATGTTGCCTATCAGACCCTTGGCACGCGCCTTGTTCGCATCGTTGGCCATCACCACACCCGTGTTCTTCATCAGCGCCGAGATGTATGTCGTCTTACCACCGGGGGCGGCAGCCATGTCGAGGATCCGCTCGTTGGGCTGAGGCGCCAGAGCCATGACGGGGAGGAACGAGGACGCCGCCTGCAGGATGTAGTGGCCGGCCAGATACTCCGGGGTGGCGCCCAGGGGCACAGGCGACTCGAACACCTGCAGACCTACTTTGGACCACTTCCCGACGGGCTCGAGCACGACTCCGCGATTGATCAGCGCCTGGGCGAGAGTACGGCGGTTCGTACGGAGCGTGTTAGTTCGAATGACGACAGGACGGGGGGTTTCGTTGGCCTCGAAGAAGGCGAACGCCTCCATGGGAGTGAAAAGGTTGAACAGCTTCTCTGCCAGGAACCGGTTGTAACCGTAGTATGTGCAGATGTCATTGAGAAGGAGGTCGATGTAGTCGGAACGCGACTTGCCCGGTTGACCCAAGTTCTGGAGATCGCCCAGGATGCGAATGGTATCCGTGATTCGGGTACGAAGCAGCTGCATGTCCGGAGCAAGGCCGGGCTTCGACGTGGCCTCGGCCTCTCCAAAGACGTCCGGACGGTCGCCCGCGATGTTGGTCTGCATGGCCGATTCCTGCAGTTCCTTCTGCGCCGCCTCCTCTTCGGCCTTCTTGGCCTCGTCCAGCTTGCGCGACAGACCTTCGATGTTGGCTCTCGTGAGCTTCTCCTCCCTGTCGGAGTCATCTTCGTCCTCGGACCACATGGTCTGCCGCGGGTGGTCGTCCTCGTCGGAGTCGAAGATGGAGCCTTCGTCGAATCGGCCAGCCTCAGATCCGCGGTCCTCCGACCCAGACTCCCCGTCTTCCTGGCTGTCCATCGATCCATCGCTGACACCGTCCAAGTCATCGAATTCGTCAGCCTCGAACTCATCGTCCATCAGGTCCTCCGCATCGTTATCCGAGCCGTCCTCGTCCTCCGAGTCGAACAGCTGGGCCTTCTTTTTCTCGGGCTTGGTCTCCTCCTTTTTCGAGGGTTTTCCCGCAGACGCCTTGGCCAACTTGGCCTCTTTCTTCCCACTGGCCACTCCATTGGCCTTTGCCTTGGGCGTCACATCCTCCTCCTCCTCGGGCTCAGCCTTGCGGCGCTTCTTGCCCGACTCCGCCTTGGCCTCCGCCTCGGCCGCCTTGCGCTTCTTGAGGAGGGTGATCTTGGACTCATCCAGCGGGGGCGGCGGGCCCTGATGCTTCAAGCGACGGCCCTTGCCCATCGTGACGGCGGTGTCGTGTGCGCGATGTTCTCTTGCTCTGTCTCTTGTCTCGATATCGCTCTGTGGGATGTAACTTTTTTTCGGCCGGCGTCGGCGTCGGCGAAACCCGCGCCGGCGGAAGGCGGTGAGCGCAGCATCAACAGCGTCACCTCCGCCAGCAGACAGACAGACAGACAACGCTGTTGATGATCTCCTCTCCTCTCTGTTCATGACTCGTGCATGATCCTTTTGACCTCCTATTGACCTCTCCCTCTTCGTCGTCCCTCTTCTCCACCCGCACCATGGCCGAGCTCGCGTTCGCCAAGTCGTTCCTCTCCGCACTGGACGCCCGCCCCGTCAAGCTGCGGGCGGACTATGTCTTCGACCCGCAGTCGATAGGGCTGCGCGTGCCGGTATGTCTCTCATCTTTGCTGTCTTGCAGCTTGAGATGCGCCTTAAGGGATCCGCTGAGACATCCACTAACTGGTGACATGCAGTACACCCTCCCGCGCCTCAACCCCGCAAAGCACCCGTCCATGCCCAAGAAATACACGACCGCCGAGCCTCCGGGAGCCGCCAAGTCCATCACCGTCCATCTCAAGTCCGCCCGCAACCCCGTGCTCGAGTTCACCGTCGACAATGCGCCCCTGTCGACCACGACGGTCGAGGACCTCAAGGACGCGGTGCAGCAGCGCGTGGTGCTCGACCCGCAGTCCGGCGCCAAGGTGCCCCTCGACAAGATCAAGATCTTGTACAAGCGCAAGCCCGTGACGGGCAAGACAATCGCCGAGGTCCTGGCTGACGAGCCGGACGCGCTGGCCGGCGGCAGGGAGGTCGAGTTCGGCGTCATGATCATGGGCGGGGCGACCGTCGTTTCGCCTGAGGCAGCAGCAGCAGCGGAGGAGAAACCAGAAGCCGGAGCACCGACCGCGCAGGAGGTCCTCCAGACAGATGCATTCTGGGATGATCTACAGCGCTTCCTGAAGCAGCGCATCAAGGATGAGGCCGAGGCCGCCAGGTTGAGGGGCGTGTTCAAGAAGGCGTGGGAGGAGGCGCGATAGCATGCGTGATTTCGGATGGAGTTTATGCCCGTTTCGGTCGTCGTAGGCCGTTTCTTGCGTTCTTCAGTAATAGGTACTTACTTAATTTACATGCCATGCCTTGCTTGACGCCCACACCTACGTGCCAGACTCGAGTCGTCCCCAACTCGCCAAGACGGATGTTGGCAAGCAGGAAAGCTAGTAAATTCCGCGTGGATGGCCGCGAAGCCTCGTAGCTGGTCTCTGGGAAGTATGCCCATCTCGCAGCAAACCAACCAACGACCCTCGAAACCTTAGCTACAGGACCGTTCGGAGAAGTGGAACAGTAGATGACCCATTTGCCGTGGATGCTCACGGCCTCCATGCTCGGTTCACAGTACTATTTAATCGGATCTGATCTATCAGCTCTTGGACCAGCTCCCCGCAATGAATCCTTCTTCCTCCTGCGTCCGCCTGCGGGGTACAGACACCTTGCCAGCAAGAGAGACACAACCAGGGAAGTAGATGGAGGGACGGAAGGGACAAAGTCAGATGTTATACACATACATATACGCCCAGAGATCGAAGCCACGCTGCAGATGCTGGTCGGAAATGATCGGAAAGGTCATAGTTGTAGACAAGCAGATCAAAGATACACACCCCCACGTTTACCATGCAAGGAGGAATACAGGATGTCTCAGAAACCAAAGTAGAACAGTACACACGTCGAGCCAAGCACCAAAGTTACAGGAAAAGCATCATCCGTCAGAATGTCAAGGGGAGTACAGACCACACCCTCTGCGATCAGACGTAAAGCCATGCAGTCACGTGCTGCGCACGGATGGGGAGAAGCGTGGACAAGGACACCGTATAGGGAAAAAAGGAGGAATGTCAGGGGAGGATAAAGGAGAGCAGAAGCACAGAGGAGAACAAGAGATAAAGGAACATATGCCGGGTACAGACACTGTTGCAAATGCTCAAATATAGGTCAACCGCTCAACCGTGCCATGCTTTTTTTTGGCCAGGAAGTGACGTAGCGGAGAACATTAGTGGGAAGAATTAAAACAGGGCTTTGTAGATCGGGAGACATCCATGGCCGCTCATGATCTGGAAAACACCTTGACAACACCGTCGCCGCCACCGCTGACAACCCACCGGCCATCTCGGCTCCAGACGACGGCGCAGACGCCCTCGCCGCGCATCAAGCGATGGCTAGTGATTTCCTGGATGCAGCTGCGCTTCTCGAGGTTCCAGAACCGCAGGCTGGCGTCATGTCCGGCCGAGACAAGCTCGCGTCCGTCAGGCGAGAGAGAGAGCGCCGAGATGGCGGCCGGGTGCGCCAACATCGTGTAGGTGCATTGACCTGGGGATTGCAGCGTTAGGGTTGCGGTATCGCAGGCAATGGGACTCGAGTAGTACTCACCACTATTGGCATCAAAGAATCGGATATATCGATCCTCGTAGCCGCTTATGATCACACCCTCCACGCCCCCACTCGAACCAGTAGCGCCATGTACGACCTCCTCCTCTGCCCGAGTCCGATTATTAGGATCCAGATTGGCCGTTCCATCAAACCCAACGGTGGTTGCAACCACGGAGTTTACGCCGGTGGACGGGGTGCCATCGTACGTCTCCAAGCTCGCCATGCCGACGATCTCCTCACCAGTCCTCGTATCGTAGACCAGAATCGACGCGTCGGTGTAGGAGACGACAAAGTTGATCCCGGCAAGCGACAGAGGGCTGATGCAGGTGGGTGCTGGAGAGTCTGACCGGATGATGTGGTGGACAAGAGTGTAGTGGAACGGCGTGTTGGTGGCCGTGCTGGGCTGCGGCGACGAGGGGAAGTTGGATCCGGACGAGATGGAGTTGGCCCGTCGACTTCCACCTGCTCGTCGCGAGCCAGACTGCGGCGAGGAGAGCTGCGGCGGCGCGCTGACAGCCCATATCAAGATCCTGCCGTCTGCGGCGCCCGACGCCAGCAGGATCCGATCGGGCCCTCCGTAGTGACTGGATCGATCGCCAAACACAGAGCCTGCAGTGCCGGGGAGCACGCAGAGTCCCCATACGGCATCCGTGTGCCCGTCCAACGTCGCCTTGGGATCAACTCGCCCTCGTTCCCAAACGCGCACGCTCGCATCCTGGCCGCCAGAGAACACCCAGCCGTCGCCCAGCGCGCGGCCACCGCTGGAGAAGTTCTGAGCTGGGGGACACGCTGCCAGCGAGGTTACCGCCCCGACATGTCCGCGATGGGTGAAGTAAGCGGAAACGTCCAGGTCGCTGCCGGAAGTACTGCTGTGAGATCCGTAAGACGCCGGGATGATCCACCGTTTGATGGTCCCGTCGTCACTGCAGGTACAGATTTCCGGCTCGGATGGGCTGCCACCGCCGGTGAAGATCACAGCGCGGACCACATCCAGATGACCCCTGAGCGCAAAGCGAACCCTGAAGTTGGAGTCTTTCTTCTGGGAGGCCGCTCCACCGGCCTCTTTGGCATCGGCACCGGCATCGCCTTTCTTCTTGGAACCGGAGCCCTTTCTCTTGTGGGAGCCCGATCCACCGCGAGGAGGTGACTTGGAGGCCAGGAAGTTGGCATTTGGGAAAGCATCTGTATCCGGTCGGTGGGGGGGCACCACTTCAGCGTGAGACTTGGGCGCCGGCGGATCGTCGAAGTTCCAGCCATCCGAGTCCTCCGCGGCGTCATCTGCCGTCTTCTCATGCCTGGTGTCCTCCTTGGTCGATATCTGCCTTCCATACCCGTCAAACGCGTGCTTCATCGAGTCTGCACGCTCGTCTGCCGGATGGTCAAACGTCTGTTTCCGGTTGTCAATCGAGGAAAGAAGGGATTGCTGCGGGTCAGAGCCCCTCCGGTCCATCATTTCTCTCGAGGCGGAAGGAGGGTTGGCTTGGTTGTGCGTGCGTGCCATCCCAGCGTTCTCGGGGTAATTGGGTCCCGTGGATTGATGGTTCTGCGCCATCATGTTGTTCTGCTGCTGCTGTTGCTTCTGGCGCTGCTGCTGCAGGTACGCCTCCTCGAAGCTCTGCTGTGGCATCTGCTGGTTCCCATACATGTTGGGCATATCCTGCTCATTGAGATCCGGCGGCGGGTGGGACGTGGGGAGGACATGATACGCGATCTCCTGTGCGCACTTGTTGAGGAACACCCTCGACTTCTCCCGTTCCGTGTCGTGTCGGAAGTCGTGCTGGCCGGGGTCGTCGAGCTCAGGGTCGACATCAAGGAAGCCAGGCTGTGATCTGGAATGTTGTGCTGAACGTTGGATCAGTGCACGTCCACCCACTCCCGTGATCTGCAATCGCAATACATACGCTTCGGTAGAGATTTCAGGTTCTCCTTGGCGATCTCCTTGGGATCCTTGAGGAGGTCATCGATCGGTTCACCGTTGGTGAGCCTCCTGACCTTCTCGCGCTCCCTCTTCAACGCCATCTCCAGCAGCTTGATATGCTTCCCCAGGGATTCCTGCAGACGCTTGCTCGTCCGGACGTCACCTTCCAGCCGGCCGATGCGGGACTTCATCTCCGCGCGCTCAATCTCCCACGCGTTGCGGTCTCGTTCGTGCCGGTGCCATTCCGTCTGGAGGAAGCGCATGACGCCTAGGAAAACAAATCGACCGTTAGCCCAGATGCGCAGCCGTCGTGATGGCGATGCTCGCAACACCCACCCTGCAGCGTGTACTCCGTCCCCTGAGGCTGCCCGCCATTTGGAGCCCCGTCACCCGCACCCCCAGGAATCCCTCCACTTCCAGCCATGGCAGAGGGAGACTGCCAGGCCATGCGGGATCACGCAGTCGAGCGGGCGATCAGACAACCGGGAAGGCACCAGCGTGTGTGGTGGGGGGAGATGCCAGCTCCGGTGTGACCTCGAATGCCGGGGTTGAGTTGACTCGGTCTTTCGCCAAGTGTGAGCGGGTCAAAGCGTCAACAGGCGTAGCGAGCAGGGACCCAAGAAGCCTCTGCCCTAGCAGAGGGACTGGGCTCGCGGAACGAGGGCGAGGGGAGAGGGAGGACTCAGCGGAGCGGAGGGAGAACAGGAGGAAGCGGACGAGGTTGTTCCACCTGGCGACGGAGAGCGTCGAGGTCGTCGGCGCCGCCCGCTGCCGCGCCCGAGCCGCGCGATCCTGGACATACGTCCACAACAATAACATATCTTTTTATTTATCTCTACAGATAAGATAGAGTCCTTGTTAAGCATCAGCTCCGGTCAGCAACTCTCTCGCAAGCTGAGCAGGTACCCGTGTCGTGTCCCATGCTCGTGGCGTCAAACGCGGCTAGCTCCGTTTCTATATATATATATATATACATCTGTCTCCAATATATTAAACGAGGTGTATCTGTTACTAACAGTACAAGTCATCGATATAATGACACCCTTTTTGGTAACCAGAATACTGTACAGGTCATCACTCGTCAAGGACATGCAATATACAGTAAAACTCCGTTAAAACTCCAGCTCCTCAACCTCCATCCCGCACTCGACGCACTTCTTCACCCCCATCCCCGTCTCCGGGTCTTCCACCGCGCGGCCCCATTGATGGACATGGCGCCCGCCGCCTCCCAGGTCGTCGCCAAAGTTGCCTCCGGCCGGGCCCTTGCGGTTGCGCCGGTAGGCCTCCACCATCGTCCGCTTCTTCAGGTCCTCCAGCTTCGACCTGAACTTGGCCTCCCGGCGCCGCTTCTTCTCGCTCTCTCGCCGCTCAAACTCGGCGTCCAGCGCCTCCGGGGACCCCCACTTCTTGGGGGAGAAGGCGTACTCCTCCACCTGGTACCGGAGGAAGAGCATCATGTTGTTCCAGGTAGCCTTGTGGGGGTTGGGTCGCTCCATGCGCGGCAGGAGCTCTTCGTCTCTCAGCTCCGCTGTAGATAAACAATGTATCAGCATCCATCTGCAACGCTCCAGATCAGATCTCTCTGCAAGAGGAGAGACGCTTACCGTCCGTCAGGAGGTAGTCTTCCTTGACCTCCGTCTTCGTAAGCAGGCTGTACTTCTCCGGATACTTCTGCTTGCACCCGCTGCACACGCAGCACTTGAACGTCTCCTCCCACTTCCAGTCGATCTCCAGGCTGCCGCACTCGCGGCAGGTCTTCCGGGTGCTGGGGTCGTCCAGCACGCTGAGCCCCGGCTCGAAGGGTCCCGCCCTGTCGCGCCGCAGCGACTTGAGCAGCTGCTGTTTCTCCCACTCCTCCTGCGTCATGTGCGGCGGCTTCTGCTCCGACTTGTCATCCCACCCGTGCAGCGCCTTGTTGTGTGGGTCGTCCTCTTGCGTGAGGAAGCCGCCCTTCGTGTCGGTCATCTTGCTGAAGTCGTAGTCGACGTACCTTGCGAAGTTGCGCGCCGGCCGGATTGCGTCCAGCGGCCGATCCGTGGCCGTCGCATTGTGGGCACGTCCATCGCGAGATGAAGCAGGGGTGTCGGATGCCGTCATGGCCACGAAGGATCGTTTTACTCCTGCGACGGGCTGGCCGGTTGCTGTAGAACGTGCGGCCGCGGCGGCCTTCTGGGCCTCTTCTGCTTCTCGTTGCTCACGTATCGCCTTGGCTTTCATGCGGTTGACTTCCTGCCGATATCACGCACAGGTCAGTCAGCTCGTTGGTGAAAGGCGCTCTGATCCTCATCTCCTCACTTACTATCCGTCGTTGCTGCTCCGGAGTCAGAGGGCCGCGAGGCAGCGCGCCGGAGCTGGACGCCTCGGGCTGCCCAGGCGGGGTGGACGGGCGCTGCGCGTCCATCCTGGCAGAGACAGAGACGGGCTGCTTGAAGGGGTCTCTGTTAGGAGGGCAGCGGCTGTTGCTGCTGTTCTGTGCTGCCCGTTGATCCAGAGTCGCGATCGATGGATCGATCCCAACGGGAGTCTTGGCGGACCGCGGGCTCCGTCGCCCGGCGGAGAGCAACGCCGCCACCGCGCGCGTCCTTCGACATCCCAGCACGCTCCGTCGCTGGACAGGACGAGAGAAGGAGACGGGCTTGAAGTTACTCTTTGAGGAGGCAGGATCGGGTTGTCTTGTCACTCCTGGGCATCGCCCCCTCGTGCCTCTCCGTCTCGGATTCCAATGTTGCTGAAGCAAGAACACCAAGTCTACAGCAGACATCGCGAACAGATACGATATCTCGATGTACAGGACACGCGCAGGAAGCAGTATCCTTGTTCCTCGTCCGCAATACTTTCTCGGGGCACTGTGGATTGTTCCTCTCCCGTGACAGACAGATCTCCTGACGACCGTCTCTCAGCCGTCCTGATGCCACCTCCGCCAGTGGGTGTCAGATGAATTACGAGAAGAACTCCGCATATCGGTTGCTTCATGTCGATTGAGATCCAACCCTGGCAAAGTACTTGTTTCCAGATCCTGCTCTGTTGATCCTGATTTGCTGCAGTGTAGTACTCCACAATGTTCTGTGCTGTACTACGCTTCTGGGTAGATGTGTCAACACATATACTGCGGGATTTTCTTTCTTAAATGTTGAGAAATGGACCTTGTTTAGGATCCAGTCTATGTATTATTGTTGCATTAGCTTTCGTTGCAGAAGAGGAAGCAAGATGCCATCCCCGCAGAGACCTTGGACATGCAGACCTAGCGCCATGGAATGACCAACCTCTCACGATAAGATGGGTTTCAACGACTTCCTCGCATCTTTGGAAGAACAGATGGGCGGCGAATATGGCGATCACCTGTGTTGATAAGTTGATACCGGTTGATCTGGGCGTCAGGCAAGCTCCAGTCCTTGGCGCGGCGCATCTTATCAGTCCGCATCTATCGCTCACCACCGTCAACGCAACCCCCGTCTCTTGGCAACGCTCCGAAGGGAAGGACTTGGAGATCCGCGACATCTCGCCCAATTGCTGCCCCCTCGTGTTATCGGACAACAGAGACATCGCGCCGCTCCAGAGGATTATCTGGCCTCCGGGCAAACCGCCATGGGCTTCCAGGACGCTTAAGAAGCCCATGCAGGAACGATTCTGCCTCTGATCGTCTGTCAGATCAGACTGTATTGACCATGGCAATCGAGAAGCTGGAAACCGTTAAGCAGCCAGCAGCTACTCAGGAACAGGTTCCCTTTGCGGACCCGACCGTGGAGGACTCCAAGTATGGACACACGAAGCGAGGGTTGAAGTCGCGCCATGTCCAGCTCATGGCAATCGGCAGCAGCGTCGGGACCGGTCTGTTCGTTGGCATTGGCGCGAGCTTGTCGAGGGCAGGACCTCTTTCCGTCTTCCTGGCCTATACTCTCTACTCGTGTTTCTTTATCTGGCCCGTCAACATGGCCGTGGCGGAGCTGGTGACGTTCCTGCCGATCCGACGGGGTATCTTCGAGTTTGCAAATCGATACATCGATCCAGCGGTTGGGTTTGCCTTTGGCTGGGCGTACTTCTACGCTGCGGCGATGCTCTTCTGCACGGAGCTGTCGTCTGTCGCAACCGTGATGGGCTACTGGGACACGACGACCAACGCGGCCGTCTGGATCGCCATGGCTCTTGTCGTCTGCTTGCTGTTGAATATCTTCGCGGTCAAGTACGCACGCCATTCAATACTGGGAAATGCCTCTGACACAACACAGATACTACGGCGAAAGCGAGTTCATCTTCTCCTCGACCAAGGCGCTCCTCATTATCGGCTTGGTTCTGCTGACCTTCATCACGATGGTCGGCGGCAACCCAAAACACGACGCGTACGGATTCAGGCATTGGAAGCACGGCAACGCAATGCACGAATACTACGCGACCGGAGCTTTGGGACGCTTCCTGGGCTGGTGGACATGCATGCGGTATGCCGCATTCTCGGTCGGCGGGCCAGATGTGATCGCTCTGTCTGCGGGAGAGATCATAGATCCTCGCCACACGATTCCCAGAATGGCACAACTCGTCTTCTACCGAGTGTGCGGCTTCTACATTGTCGGTGTCCTCGCTGTCGGCATCATCTGCTCTAGCCGCGACGGCCGCTTGCTCGGGGCTTTAGATTCCGGCTCTGTGGGATCTGCAGCGTCTCCATGGGTCATTGGCATCACGAACCTCGGAATCGACGGCCTTGCTGGCTTCATCAACTTCCTGATCTTGACGTCCGGATGGAGCTGCGGAAACGCATTCCTGTATACCTCTTCGAGGACTCTATACGCACTTGCGCTCGAAGGCCAAGCCCCGAAGTTCCTGCGCAAGTGCACGAGGAGCGGAATTCCGATCTACTGCGTGTTGGCAGTTGCTCTCATCGGCTGCGTCACCTTCATGGTGTCCAGCACCACATCAGCGACCGTCTTCGAGTGGTTCGTCGGGCTGTCCACCTGCGCAATCCTCATCGTCTACATCCTGATGATGGTGATCTGGGTTGGTTTCTATAAATCCCTCAAAGCGCAAGGCCTGAGCCGCGACCGTCTCCCGTGGAAAGCACCGCTCATGCCATACGGATGCTACGTCGGCATCGCTCTGGGCCTGCTGCTGCTGATCTTCCTGGGCTTCGATGTCTTCGTCCCGTGGGGCACTCAGGGGTTCGTCACGACTTACTTTGGCATCGCCTACGTTGCCGTTCTGTTCTTGTTCTGGAAGGGATACAAGCGAACCAGGTTCGTCGACTTTAAGGAGGTCGACATCTTCGCCGGAAAGGCGGAGATTGACGAGGAGTGCAGGGTCTGGGACGAGGAACCGGCAGACCGGAAAATCGAGGGGAGCTTCATCAAACGCTGCTGGGAGCGTATCTGGTAGCGTTAGAACAGTAGTCTTGGAGACTGTCACGATGCCGGTTTAAGGAATTATCTTATATAGTGAGATTTCTATGACACTGTACCTAGGATGAATGCTATATTGCACAATGAGGCTGTATGTGTATGTCCAGTATATGCTTCTCGCTCCAAACCCTCAAAACCTATCATTGGACTAATATTCTACCTCACAAGTATGATTCTGCAGCCTGATGGTCATTTACTAGCTCCCAATGATCCTCCAGATCTCTCTTGTCGTAGTATTCGTCATTCTCAGCACATGTCCTAGCCATCCGACTAGGTACAGTACATGTTCTTCAGGCTCTTGGTCCTTTCGTCGTTTTTTTTCCCAAATTTCACGACTTCCAGATGACCTTGAGATTTTAGACGATGGGGTTCCGTCCTCCAAAAGAGACCAGTGGCAGATGGTTAATTGCGTTGCAGACGGCTGAAGGGATCATTACCTGCCGGACACGTTATCACATGCGGTATGCTCATGATTATGATGACGATGATAGCGGTGGTGGCTGCCATATACTTGAATCATGTCCCTGCGCAAGTTCCTCACGTCTTTCCATCTCCCCCTCTCACCGGCTCAGGTGTCATTGATCCCCAGACACATTTTACTAGTCGTGAAGAGTTTCATGAACCTGGCTCTGAGTGATCTTTCCCCATCTCCTTGAGTCGCAGCTGTCGCAAGCGCTGGTCACACATCTTTACTTTAGCTTCAGCTTCCGACCCCTGATCTGTTCAAATAGAGCCCTTTGTCTCCTTCACGGTCTCCTTCCACTCAGCTTCTGTATGCACTGTACATACCGCCAGTGTCTCTCTTCCGTGGACCCGATGCCATCTTCCAGCCGGCTCCCGAGAGATGCTGACCTCGCCAGGGTTTAGTTTTACTCCGGCGAAATAGGGTTTGTCTTGAGGGCGTTTCTGATCTCCTTCGCCGGGTTTCGTGCTGAGCCATGTGCCTAGAAAGCAGGTCGTTAGAATCGTTATAATGTGCTGTATTAACAAGAAGAGAGCAGAGGGCAGGTGTATACTGACCATTTTGTCTTTCTGTGTGTTTTCTGTGTGTTTGTATCCCGCGTCATTGCGGTCTTTCTCTTGACATTTGTGTACAAACGCCGTATGTACAATTGTCTCCCCAAATCGCAGATGAAGAATCGAAATCCAAGATTCAAGGAGCGTATTGCGGGATAAGAAAGGGGGGGGGGGGGTCAGCAGAACTGTTCTGCCATATCCACTAACTACAACGTAGTCACAGAAAGACTTGGTCTCCTTGTTTAAATGTACACAAAAATCAATAATAAGTTTAACAAAATAAAAACATAAAAAAGCAAGGAAACTGGTCAATATCTATAATATCCATGTCATTCTCCCGAGACTGCACCGCGTGCCGCGGTTGCAATAATCTCCCCCCCCCCCTCTCCCCGAACATAACTGATAGCCTAGAACGGCATATTCGCATTCAGGACCATCTCTCCCACTCTCCGGAGGCGGACCTCGATTGCCCCTTTGTCGTTAGAACGCTGAACTGAAGCTCGCTGTTGGCAGTCTTGAGCTTAGCGCAGCACTACCATTAACAGGATCCACGGTCCCTTTCATACAGCTTGCCACAGTAGGCACCTCTGTTGACGTCAGCCTTATTACCCGCTCTCTGAATCTCGGCATCTGTGTTTTCCAGAAGGGGTTGATCTCCTGAAGCTGAGTCTTGAGGGTTGAGACTCGGTGAGCTGAGTAACAGAGCGGAGCCTTGTTTCTAGGCTTGCAGCGATTTAGATCTTTGCCTCATGGTCCTCCTTTGCTACTGTTTAGTTCAGTCGACTAGGTCGCTCGAAAATGTTAAAGAAACAAAAGCCAGAGAAGGTGAGGAATCACCCAAAAAAAGGGAAAAAAAATCTGTAAGACTTCCTCCCCGATGTTAGGTTTCAGTGAACCGTTTTGTTTCCAATGACAAAATTTCATCAGGAAATCCATGCGATTCCACTGTCATATACATTCAATCTTGAAAATTTTCAAGCAAGACACTCGAAGTTGTAAACAAGTTAATTGAAGCCAACATGACCCCCGGACCTTGTTGTGAATCGAGTTTTGTTTCGATAGCAAAGAGAACTCCATATCCAGTTCTAACCAGTCACTTGGAAATGTCACGATTCAGAGCGAGCTTGCCCTCTGACCAGCCGCTTTCATTGACGCACACTAGGCATTCCGATTATATACCAGGTGTCGGTGGTCCATCTACTTTTAGTTCCGTCCTGAAGGGCGTACTGAACTGAATCGTGTAATTTCGTCGGCATAAATGCGATGAGTGTCTCTTTCTTGGAGCTGCATCTGCATGATCTCCTCAGCATTGGCATTAATTAATTATCCAGTCATAGGTTGCTGCATAGCGATATATCCCTGCGGACCGATGCATATTCAGAAGCCTCTGGAATGAGACTGGCAGAAGTCTTCATAAGAAATGCAGCCCCAGTGAGTACTTTTATGTCCTCTGAAAGGAAGAATGCTGTGGTCTAGCAAATAATGTCTGGCAGGTTCGAGATATTGATGCTGGAAGGGAGACATGCCAGCAACCAATAATCAAGACAACCTCCAAGATGTTAACTCATTCCTTCTCAAAGAATCAATGACAGCTTACTAGAGGATTCCGCTGCCTGTATATAAGCTCCAAGAAGAAGAGGCTGTATTAGGGATATCAGAAGCCTTTATAGGAGAGGACGAAAAAGGAGCACTCGCATAGCTCTAAGAAGATGCTTAGCTGCGCTATTTCTTTAAATGAGGACAACGAAAGATTTTATCAAATTCAGCAGTAAGGCGCAGAAGCATCTGCAATGTGCTCCTGTTCCAGGAATACCGCGAGTGCACATCGGCAGATATAGGACTTGAATCTCTCCTCTTGATAATGCTAGTAGTCTTGATGCGCAAAAAATGCCAAGTAAAAAGATACTCTCTGATGCTCAGCATCCCTAGTTGAGTTTTCAGATAGTGCAGTATGCTTTATAATAAAGATCTTTTAAAAATCGAATGGCCCGGTCGCTTTAGAAAGATCATCTCCTCATAGATTGTGAAGAATCCGTACGCGATTTCAAGGGACAGCTATGTATGGTAGGAGTCATGCACAGGGACTGGCATTATAATAATTTGGAGTGTCAACATAACAGAGTTATAGATAATTTTCGATTAATATAACTGATAAGATAGGATCAGCTTCTCATATGCATAGATAAAATGAAAAACAATACTAATCAGGGAACAACTCAGCCCATTTGAAATCATCCTGACAGCAGCTGGCTGACTGCAGGTAATTTGCCAACTGTAATCTTTCACTTCAGATGATAATTCAAATGATTGTCAATGTGTAATTTCTGACTTATCCTTTATGCTTTTTACAAAGGCTCGGAATGGATAGAACTGGTTGAAGAATCTCTTTGCCGTTTTAAAATTGTCCGAGACTCCATACCGCTGAAGATCCAGGAATGCTCTGTTCTCAGGCCCTGGGAATAATGCTTAGAGAAGTGAGGCTGCGGAAATATACATGCAGTAAAGCTGGATGAATATAGAACAGCCAGAAAGGAGAGAGACACGAACGTCAGACCAACTGCTCTAAAAAAGAACTGTATCCCTATGGCAAGCATTCAAGACAGTGCTTGATTCTGTCTTTTTTGCTGTGCTATAATCTCCTTCTTGGACAATAGATCTAGTGGAACGCTAAATGGAAGTGAACAAGATGAAGCATTTCTGCATATGTTGTGAGCTCCACAATGTGCACACAATCTTTCCGAATATCTAGCTTATTAGAATTGACAGTGTCGAAACGCACATAAAAAGCAGTCCTTTCTTCCACTTAAGATGCTATGAATCGAGATCTAACCTTCTCATTATCACGATCGTCGACCGGTCTGTACTGTGTGAGAACACCATCAATATATCAAATGTTAAAATTGTGAGATATCTGTTGCAGCCTCCTAATACATATTACGTTGAAAAAGGAACATCGTAATTTTTTGCGGCTGTGATTGTATGAGTGTAATTCAACCTTGTTTATAGGGAAGTAAGAGAGAATTACCAAAATATTTGTGACAGTCATATGGGGGATATTTATGAAGTCATGCAGGGAAGTATATAGCAGAAGAAAGTTTGATTCAGAGAGTAAACTGTGGATAGGAAGTACAGTATAATCTAATGTCTCTCAAACAGGGTCTGTTCTCAACTAGCCAAGTATACAAGCAGACAGATTGCAGAGAAAGATAGGTTACAGTCATTAAGCTGAAACTGTGAAGTATGGTCCTACTTCCTGTTGGAAGTGTAGCATATATTTCTCAGCTTATAGATACATTGTATGCATATCATACTATATCGCCTCTCGCGGCAAAATAGCAGTATTGGTGTAATCCAACTACAATAAGCAGGATCAACTGTGTAGATAATTGTACCAAATAGTGATGGTTCTGTCCGCCTGCCCTGAAGGTTTCAACATGTGGACAGCAGCTGAATTCAGGACATTCATGTATCCTTAAGATTTATTCTCATAAAGTCCAAGTTCTTGTCTTGTTTTTCCCTACATCACTACTAAAAGACTTCACAGCAGGATCTTCCGGGGCTCAAGGTCAACACATTCTGCTCTACGGCATGTTATATCTGCAGATGTGCTGGGAGTGGCTATCGTTTCTGCATCCATTTGTGTTCGTTGCTTTCTGTTACCAAGCTTCTATATCCGATCATCAGCTTAAACTAGGTTGTTTGATTCTAGCCTTGTGACCCTGATTGTAGTCCGAGAGAACTACAGTTATATGGACAACTTCTATCATTTTCACTTATCACCTTCTACGTTTGTTATCGGATATTTTCAAGTCTACAAGAACAAGGAAACTCTTTGGCAGTCTTAAAAAGACTTCAATTGGCTTGTCTATATACTAATGGTTCGACAGTGGCTCAGCACAGACTATGGAACCCAGTCCGAGCCGAAGACGTTGACAGAAAAATCAAAACCCTTCCTCCACTGACCATTCTCGTTTATCTATGTGCACATCTAGCTCACATCCAAGATGTGAAAGACGAGTGGATCACCTCTCAGACGGTGCTCCGGTCGCGGTTGTAGTCCCGGTGGTAGCTGGTGCCCGTGTTGGGATTGTCGTATTCCTTGTGGACCCGCTGGCTGCCGTCGTACTGGTCCGTGTCGACGTCCCGGTGGTAGTAGCGGCCGGAGTCGTCCATCCGTTCGCGGTGATGCCGACGAGTGCCGTCGGTGTTGTAGTCTAGATGCTGGTCATAGGCGCCCGTAGTCGGGTTGTAGGTGGTACCGCCAGCTCCGGTCGTATCGTAGCTCGTGCCCGCGGTTGTACCGTAGCCAGTGGTTCCGTAACCCGTGGTTCCGTAACCTGTGGTGCCGTAGCCAGTCGTGCCATAGCCCGTCGTACCACCGTATCCAGTAGTGCCGTAGCCCGTAGTGCCATAGCCTGTGGTATCCGTGGTGCCATAGCCCGTTGTTCCGTAAGTTCCACCGTACGTGGTGGAGGGAGAGGTGGTGCCGTAGCGGTTGGTGCCAGTGTAGTCAGTCATGGTGATGGTGTTTGTGTCGTAGCGCGAAGACGCTCAGAAACTTTTTTTGCAGGTTTTTTCGTTTCTTGTGCTTTTTCTCGGCGTTTGTGAATCTGTTTCGCAGAACGCAACAGAATCTTTTTGGAGTATTCGTCTTTATGTGATCGTTATCCGATCCTTATACTCGCTTGAGATCTGAACTGAATCTGGCCCTCGAAATGTTCGTCCTTCTCCGCGTTTATATTGTCCCTGGTGGCGCGGAGATCCCAGGACCATGATCCCCTCTGACATCATTCTCGCGTGCCGCGGCGGCGAACCAGACGGGCGTCACTGGCTGGAAAAAAGCTTGGGTTTGATGCATTTCTTGGGCCGTTCCGCGCGGGTGCGAGATTCCAGCCATTGCGGTCCGCAGCGGATGATGTTCTCGGCGGCGACGGTGGAGAGGGCTGATGTCGTTGTCGAGATGGGCCACCACCGCCCTTGCCCCCAGCCACGATGGCGCTGTTCGCGTGCCTTCGAAGATGCCGAGAATGGAGACGGTGTGCGTTCTTGAGATGTGCTACGCATTTCTAGAGACGATCAGCGCGTCGCTCTCCAGTTCTCGCCGCCTGTGGAGGTTCATCATAGAATGCATCCTTACGTTTCTCGCAGCTCCTGACGCTTACTCTTCAGCACCGAAGCCGTTTCTGCTATTTGCCCCAGATTCTATGTGGCCAGAAGAACTTTAAGCTGACGAGGCAGAGATCAGGGGACGGTGGATGGTTTATAGCAGAATGTCTGTAGCGTGAAGGATCGAGAAACACGCTGCTTGACGAGTGATGACCGATAACCCGAGGTCGATGAAAAGGTTCATAGAAGAGAGTTTAGCTGGATACCATTACCACCATGCTCCGCAGTAGAGTTAAAATTGTATCTTTTCCCGCTGGATGCACCGTGACAGTCCTCCACTGCCACTCGTCTTTGTGTTAGAGTTAAGTCCGATCGAGCCAAGTTCCAAAGTGCTCTACAAAGTTGACTTACCGAACCAATTCTGCGGGGAACCGCTACTCAAAAAGAGAGATGGAGCATCCATTATTTGAAACAGCCGAATGACGTCCTAACATTCGAGATAGAAAGTCCTATTCCATAGGTCCAGAATGCTAGAGATGAGTCAACTGCAGCCGACAAAGAAACTGATGCATCAGGTGATGCTCTCGGGCCCAGATGCTCGCTCCTCTTGTTCCGCAAGGCAGCTTCATAGCGGCCACCGCTTCTCCTCTCCATGGAATATATACCGGAGCCTGCAACTCGAAAGCTGCCAAGCTGAGGTGCGGTATGGTAGTTCCCTCTCCTCTGTTATAAATATTAGTCTTGACGGTTGTATGTGACTGTTCCTTCAGACATATGAACGAAAACAAGACCTCTATTTTCACATATATTTGTTCCTTATAGGGTCCAAACAAGGAGGCAAAATGCGCAATTCTCCTATCTCTATCGTAGAAAGAGTAGAGTAGTGTTATTAGGCTACATGAGCCCAAAGCGCCATTTTTCTACACTTCAAAGTCTGTGTGTCATGAATTGCTGAGACCCGCAGAGGCGCTCATACGCCCCAGCAGGACATAGCAGAGCGTTTGCTATGTTCCGCCTGTTGGAGAAGATCCGATGTCTTTCCACGGACAGCATGGGAGGCCTTCGAGACGCGCATAGAGTTCGTTTGTCAGGCGGACAGGGAGGAGAATCCTTGCCATGGAATAACCTTCCTGGGCATGAACTTCAGATAACGCGATTGTAACCTGATAGAGCCGAGTCTATCAAGAACAGGGCGCAGGCCAGCACCTGAATATTAATTATAATCCGCGAGCGTACCTTTTCCGGACTCATCAAATAAGGTTGCTGCTCGTCTGATAGGTTTCACCGGTACACGCAGGCCTTGTCTGATCTTCTGCGACTGCCCACGAAACCGGTGTTCTCATGAGCCTCTGGTTCCTCTTCTCTCTCCTGTCCGTACAGCACCTCGCAGACGCCACCAACAGGGATGTCCATGACAGCATCTGTCCCTTCGCTCCAGATCTCTTTCCAATTCAGCTTGCGACTCTGCGCCCCCATCGTCTGGTAGGTGGTCGCACCGGGTTTCATTTTCTCCGAACCTCCGGGGCGTCGCCGCCCCTTGCCATCAATGACGGCAATGTTCGCAGCCTCGTCCACGATGTTCTCGATACTGTTCATCGGGAGGGTCAGGTAGCCCGTATTGTACGCCGCCAGGGCAACGTAGATATACACAATAGTCATGACGAGGAAAGACGGAATGGCGAGGGACCACCAGCGGTTGGGATAGTAGTAGATTCCAAGCTGGTGGAGGAAGGGAGACGGGAGATACGACCAGAGGATGTAGATCACTGCGCGACACGGTCAGCGTGCTGCCCATCCGCAATCCTGGAGCGGGAACGGTCAACTTACAGAAAGCGAGGGAAGAGGCTAGGTACAAAACGAAGCCATAATACTCGTAGGTAGGAACCTTGGGGCTTGCCCTGGGAACTGTCGTCGCCGTTCTCGCAGACTTCGCGACGGCGGCCTCGGTGTCGTTGGGCGTTTCCACGTCGGAGCTATCCGGGGTGGTTGGCCGCGAGGTGGTCGTCGAGAAGGGAGGCCGCAGCAGAGACGTCAGAGAGGGAGACGGCGGCAACGGGGTCGGCGGTCTGTTGTAGAATGGAGGCGCAAAAGCATTGGGGCCGTGGAGGGAGCTCGTCGACCGCAGGAACGGGCGACGCATCGCGATGTCGCCGTCGTCCTCCGATTCGGACGAGTCCTCGGACGACGCATTGTCGAGCGAGTAGTGGGACTGGAAGTCTGCGTCGTCCTCCACCTCGACATCGTCATACCCCGGAGACGCCAGAGTCTCGTCGTCGTGAGACTCGTCGGGCACGCGCGGCGGCGCTGTCTGCAGATCCTCCGCTGCCAGGCGCGGGAACGGCTGGTTCGCATCAAAGGAGGAAAAGCGCTGCGGGGAGTCCGGGGAGTCCGGGCCCTCGTACATCGCGTCAGGCTGTCCGTCGCTCTGGACCGGCATCGTGAAGGACGGCGACGTGGTCGACAAAGCAGTGTCGATGTCGGTGCAGGAAACGGTCAAGTATACTGCCGCGCTTCACCGCCCGGCGCACCGCCAGCCGAGCATCCAGACCACTGCTAACGTAAACGGACAGCGAGCGGTCCGGGACAGCGAGCGGTCCGGCTCCTCGAAAAATCAACGCACTAAATATTGAAGCTTTAATTGCAACGAAATTCGATCTATTTGACTATATACAGAAAGCCCCCTATATACTAGGGCATTTAAGCCGATTATGACCCGTTTTATTACAATTACTACATCTTGGATCCCTACGTGGCGGCCTAGATGACGATGCCTGCGCCTGCGCCTGCTCCTGTTGATCATGTTCCTCATTAAGTTGCTGTCCTTCCATGCCTGTCAAACTTCCACCGGTTTGAATAAAGCGTCTCGTTATCTCTTTCTTCCTTTTTTGACGTTGATTTGAAGCACGAAGCTGATTGACTTCTTGTTGTAATAGGATGATGTTCTGCATTGTGACCTCCGCGCTTTTAATCACCTTATCCACCGCCTGATCCACTATTGACGGAGATATTTGATTTTTTTGATTCCGGAGACGTTGAATTCGCTTCTTTTGTTGATCCAGTTGATGCATATTAGCTGGTGTCTTTCCTGGATTAAAAGACTGGTTGCTATGTCCTGTTGACGGCGGTGTTGGTGTTTTCAGTTTAATATGAAGCTTCGAAAGCACTCTATTAGGCGATAGTGGAACCAGGCCAGTTGCAGCAAATCCGCTTTGAATATTTGATGCTGATAAAGCCTGTCGATGGACTGTAGGATAGATATATAGAAAATCTTCCTTGCTAATGGCATGGACACCATTCTTCATCATCTCTGCAATCTTCTGGCCATACAGACATTTTAATGGCGAGAAACAGCTCA
>ENA-UOWK01000345-UOWK01000345.1-bioreactor-metagenome-genome-assembly--contig:-NODE-345-length-33891-cov-24.765575_pt1 | contig 33891 bp, 42 predicted proteins | sample MGYA00238157_ERZ761612 | MGnify/ENA primary metagenome ERZ761612 (study PRJEB28901, sample SAMN06268035) | bioreactor metagenome | isolation source: Joint BioEnergy Institute, California, USA... | reverse complement strand
TTGATCGCACTGATCCAGTCACATGACTGTCCGGAAATAAGTAATTCCTTCTTCCAACTAGGATCTAGAGATGCCTTTGTAACAATAGGTGCTCCGTGCACTGGTGCCAAGTCTGCATGTCATGTCATGTCATTGTCATGTCATGGCATCGTGTCAGATTCGGGTGTAATTTCTCCGGTTTTCAAGTGTACTTTTTTTGGGGTGTCTTTCTTTGTAGGGATAGGTATGTACTTACTAAGTAGTGGTATGTAGTGTGCAGTACAGTACATGTGCATGTACTGAGCGATCTTCTCCTTATCTTATAACGGGTGGCTTGTAATGTACTTTTTTTTCTTTTTTTTTTTCAATTCAATTCAGTCCATGACAGAGCATCATGCCAAGGTTCAGGGAGAGAGTATACATGGATTATGGATTAGATATACATGCTGTGCCCATGCTAACATCTCTAAAGCTAAGAACCTCTATATAGTGATGATTCAATCACACCATCTCATTTCAAATTGTGTTCGTGTTTCCCTCATCCGTGACGTACTTATAATATTTCGTTCCGTAAGAATAAATTAAGAATAAATATTCTGCATCGAATCGCAGAGCCTTTTTACTTCAAAAATAATGATTGACGAACCTCTGCCTAAAAAAAAGACTACCTAAACGACAACCAACCTCCTCGATGCCCCATACCCGTTATACCCCACCCCACGCAGGTTCCACGGCGAGTGCACCGGCTGCGTATTACCCCCCGTGTCCGTCGCGCGGCTGAGGATCTCCCTCCCCTCGCCTCTGGAGACCGCAACCTCCGCCCTCCACAGCACCCAGCACCATTTGCTATCCGCCGAACCTGAACCTTCCACCAGCAGCTGGGCATCGACCCAGGTCCTGCCCCCGTCGCCGGAGACCTCGACGCGGACCACGGGGCCCTGGTCCCCCTGGGGGATGGCGTACCCTTTCACTTCGATCTTCCCCGAGGGCGGGAGCGTGACGGTCTCGTTGTCTTCGGGGACAGCGACGACCGAGTTGATCGGCGTCTCGCACATGGCGGGGACCGTATCCCAGTACTTTTCGGCAGATTCGGAGTCGACGGCGTCCGAGGGCAGGATCTTGTAGTCCCGCCGCTGGTAGAAGTTGGGGGACTCGGTCTCCTGGACGGTGATGCGGTCGAGCCATTTGACCCAGCGCATGCCCGCGACGCCGGGGATGACGACGCGTACGGGGTGGCCGTGGGCCGGGGGGAGGGGGGTGTCGTTCATCTGGTAGTTCGTTAGTATCAAGATGGCATACATACGCATGAGCATAAGAAGTGATAGAACAGGAACTCACCTCCAACGCCAGAATAACCTCCCCCTCCTCCCGCAGACACCTCTCCAGCTCTACGCTGCCCCCGAACCAGTCGTCCTCCTGACACGGGACCTGGTGGCACCCGAACGCGACATGCAGTCCCTCCCGCTCCTGTACGCCAGCCTTCTTGAGTACATCCCGCAGCCTCGGCCCCCTCCACTTGCAGTTCATGACCGCTCCATCCAGCCAGTCGATGCCCTGGACCTCCTTGAGCAGCGTGCGCATCGTGTGCCGGCGGTTCCCCGCGCACTGCAGCGCGCAGACGAGCTCGTGCTGGGGGAAGTCGGCGCGGAGCTGGGCGATGGACAAAGTCAAGGGGTTCGAGACGAGGCCGGAGACGGCGACGGTGTGCGCGTCGGCGGAGAGGAGGGGGATGGGGCCGTGGTTGCGGTCGTAGAGGGCGTCAGCGGGGGTGAGGAAGCTGGTGCAGTACGTTCATTATAATGTTGCCATTATTTGACGGGATATATATAATGAAGTGAAAAAGGAGGGGTAGAACATACCTCGCAACAAGCCTCTTCACAGACGGCTCCCGGTTTAGAGGCTTCTCGACCGAATACTCCGTTCGCACAGCCTGTTATATATCCATCCATGCATCATTATCATATATCATATCTTATCAGCTTAGCTCAACCCTCCATACCAGACCCGAAATACAAATAAATATAAACCCCATATAAACGACAACCAGCAAAGCTCACCGTCGCAGACGCAGACATCCCGGACGAGAAACTCTCCGCCAAGGAAGTCTCAACAATATAGCTCAATTCGCAGAAGTATCTGTCTGTCGTCGGAGTTAGCTTATATCGGCCCGATATGGATGGAAGTATAAAGTATACTAGGTGCCTCATACGTCATCAGCCGCCACAGAACCACATATCGCCGCACCTAATCAACAGTCAACAGTCAACAAGAGCCCCAATAAGTACGTATTGTACCTAGCAAGATAGAGATAGGGACGGTCCGCCCCCGGCTCAGGAGTCAGGAGTCATGGTGGTAGGTAGTCAGGCGGTGTATAAGATATAATATAATATTAGCAAATACGGGAGTTCGACGGATGGGATCGATGCGATCCATTTCATCTTAGCTCATCTCAATCCATCATGAGACAAGAAACAAGGATCGAGTGACCACGTAGCAAACTGCAAGAAAAAAGAAAAAAGAAGCAATACACACTGAAGTGTCTGTAGGTAAGCATAGCATACAGTAGGTTGCCAAAACTTTTGTTAAACAAGGGCCCCCGGCCCAAGACAAACCTACTTGCTTCTTCCGTTTTTATTATTGTGATGACAGACTGATTTAGCTTAGGGTCTGTTGCCTAACATAGTGCCTAATAATTACCCTTCAATAGCTTCAAAATCACCCGAGTGTAAAATAGCAATCTGCCGAAGCCACTAAGCAAGGGACCCCTTGTTAACCAAATGTTTTGGCAACCTACTACTGTACAGTACATCAGTCATTGGTAAGTAGAATGCTTCACACAAACCTTATCGGAACGTGAGTTACCTAATTGACCGTGTGCAACTCCACTTTCCACAGAGCACAGCGCGGGCAGCCAATAGTATAAGGGGGGATAGGGGATATATCTTTTGCGACCACTGACTTGCATGCTGAGATAAGACACCGTAACCTGATGATGGGTTTGGTTGGTCAACAATAGACGCTGTGTCTGTGTTTGTGTGATATACTATACTGTATAGCCTGACACACACACTCAGAGCACCTGACCTGATCATCACCTGCCTGCTGTTGAGTCGAGCTACAACTGTTTATAAGAGCGTGAAGGGAGGAGGGGGAGAGAGAGAGAGAGAGAGAAGAGAGGCCCATACCATGCGGTGCCGGAGAACAATCACAATCTTCAACCTTCTGTATCGCCTGCATGATAAATGGCAGATACTTGGAGATATCCCCGCACGGGCGGAGAGAGGTTCCGAAAAGGACAGGATTGATTGGAAGGTCTCAGAACCCGGATCTCGGTCCTCAGTTCTGCTGCAAAAACAAAACAGGATCTTCTTCTGCGTTATGATCATACTAAACTGAACTGGGATGCATCAGCTGATATGAATATGATGTGATACGATCAACATTGCATTGTGAGTGAAACCGTTTGAAGTCCAAGTCGTACATGTACTGTACATACATACGAGGCCATCAACGAATTGATAAATAATATCATGTTACGATCTCGAGGACACGCATGCATGTCGGTATCCATGTCTATATCTATATCTACCTGCATTCCATGACTCCGTGACGAAAAGGCAGTTCAGTCAGTACGGAGTAGTCAATTCAACCGATCAATCAGTCAATCGATCGACAACACGAGCTGCGAGTTCAAATGTAATAAAAAAAAATACTCATAGACTCCAAGGGAGTACCCCATCCCATTCCTGTAGCTGTATACGTACAGTAGGTGTAGGTGCAAGGAAATCTTCTCTCCATCTATCTAGCCCAGTTTCCTTGGTCAAACCAAGCATGTGCGACACCTCGCCGTGTGATGATGGTATTGTACACAGGAAACTCGAACCATGACCATGCATGGCATTGCGGCCCAATAATGCTAACTAGCTAGCCAGCAATGCTGTATCACACTGCATCCAGAATGGTACAGTACAGCCATCATCTGGCAGACCGTGGACAAGCAGTCGTCAGCCATGATCAATGTTCAAGGAAGACAGAAACACGCAAAAACAAACGCCCGCAATGCTGGCCGAAATTTTTATAATCCCAGATCAACACCCAAAACGCCGTCCCAGTCGTAGTCTATGACCGACAGACCGTAATCAGAGTCATCCCATCCCGACTTTCGCGCATATGGTCGCGAGTCACAAATATATCCCCCATAAAGATATCCTCTGCAGGGAATCCCGTCTTCTTTTCCTTTTCCTCTCGTTCCAAAAGCATGTATCCCCCTCATGCGAGAATATCTAGGTAGACAAAGGACAAGAATCAATCCTCCTCCTGCGGCATCCTCAAATACGCATCAATCGCCGCGCTGAACGCCGCGAACCCGACGCACCCGGCGGCCGCGGCCCCAGGGCCCCCCTTGGCGCCCAGGATTCCGCCCGTAATACACCCCGCGGCGACGCCGTTCGCGAGGTCGTTCTTGGCCCGGAGACCCTCAATGCAGCACTCGGTGCCGGAGAACAGGGCGCCCACAATGCCGAAGTTTTTCGCCGAGGACCACGAGCGCTGGCCCATGTCCTTGAAGCCGCGGCGAAGCTGCTCGCGCCAGGGAAGGGAGGCGATCTCGCGGCCCTGCGGGGTGAGGGGGGTGTCGTAGGACATCTGCAGTGTCGTATCGTGTTAGTATCATGCAGTTGTCAGAATAAGGTAGTTGAAGGAATGGGCTAAGAGAGACATACGCTAGCCATGAACAGCCCGAACAGGCCACCCAGGCCGAACCCCATCGTTCCCGAGATGACCGTCTTGACGGGGCAGGATTCCATCGCCGCGTGCATCTAATTAATCCAAAAGTCAGCAACTCGGTTCCGCATGTACAGTACATACAAGTTGGATAAATTGAGCAAGGTTAAAAGAACTTACAGCCTTGATCATCCGCAGCTCCTGCTCGCTCATCCCCTGTGGAGCGCCGCCTGGAATGCCTCCCATGCCACCACCGAGCCCCCCCAGGGGTGGGGTCATTCCCGGGAAGTTGTTCATGATCGCGAGCTGCTTCGGAAAGCTCTTCGGCTCCGGAATCACTAAGCGGACGCCCTCGCAGCGACTTGAAGCTCAATAGAGCTCCGGTTATATTTTAGCGCACAACCTTGAAGCGGAGATTGAGCGCTAACAGCCGGCGCGGAGGAGACTCGACGCGCAGAAACCGACGTCGAGTATCGGAGCTGGATATGCAGTAAGTAGACGGCGGACCTGCTGCGGAGGCGGCGATGCGGCAGAATTATTTTTACGACCGGCGGGCGGAGCCACGCGGCCGTCCGTGGTCACGTGGGTAGCTTACTCCCCAGATATTCTTCTATCCGGGGTTGGTGTCAAGATTGCATACTTTACTGCCAACGACGTTAGCAAAGTAGCAAGCGAATTATCCCTTATAAGCATCGCACATAGACGTTCTAGCATTCGGAGTATCTCCAAAGCAAAGCCCTCGTATGAAGTATAAACATATCAAGAAGAGAAGCATGAATATAAATACATCCAAACCTCATCAAGATAACCACACACCAAGAAGCGAACAAGAAGAATTTCCAAAGGTCGGTAATTTATCCAAAAGAATCCATAAAGAAACCAGTCGTCCGAAAACAAAAGTGAGAAGCAAAAAGTTATATAAACACAGCAACATCAGGGACGCATCTATCCGTTCCATTTCCCGAGCCAGTCCGGTGCAATTCGATCCAGGCCCACCCGTCCAGGCGCCAACTCTCAAGTCATACGTCATCGCGTACATGTATAATGTATGTGTGCATGCACGTAGCTTGCGAACTCTATGTATGTATGTATGTATATATGTGCAGATAAGATCGTAAAAGTCAAAGATGGCGTGGAAATCTCGAAGAAACGCGGCAGAGCGGCTAGTCTCAGTCTGCCTTGCCTCTCCTGTCCTCCCACTGCGAGAAGTCATTGTGGTTCGTTTCCGCCGACGGAGAGAGGCACTCGGCCACCAGACTCGACGCCGTCTGCGTGATCTTCGAGGGACTGAACTTGGCGGTCAGGGCGGGCCAGGGGATGCCATCCGACACGCTCGTGTCGGGCACAGAGTCGGTGTCGGTCGGATTCCAGTCCCCAAAACTGCTCTCTCCGTCAGAAACTGTCACACAGGTATGATGACAGCAGGTAGTTGACGAGGACGACTGACCTGGTGCTAGTCCTGGGACTGCTCGACTGGGTCGCCGGGGACTGATCCCGCTTGGACCCGATGGTCGAGCTGCTCGCGGAGGGCGTGTGCGTCCTGTTGTTGCTCGGCTGGGGTGTATCCCACATGTCCCAGTTGTCGTCAATGTCTATGAGGTTCGACTCTGCTTGTTCTTTCTTCTCGCTTGGGATACTTTCTGCGTGTTTGTTCTTGTTGTTGTTGTTCTTGTTGGTGGTGGTTGTATTGGACGCGGACTTCTGCCCAGGTACATCAACGCCGAATTCACTCCAAAATGACGTGGAAATGTCTGTCGACGTTGTGTCTTTACCAGATTTAGCCGCACCCGCACCCGCACCCCTTTCCCTGGTCGACGCGGCCGACGACGAAGTCGATCTCGCATTGCTACCAGCGTCCGCTGGCCGCTCGCTGGCCTTGGGAGTCACGCTGCGATCGGTCCTCCGCGCGGGCCGCTGGGCGGTTGATGCTGGAGGCACAGTTCTCGACTCCGTCGCGCTGATCCCTTCCTCTCCGACCGTAGCCTGCCTGATATCCTCCAGGAATGTCCAGAAGCCCTCCTTCAGATCCGACGCCATCTGCCTGCCAGTACGTAGAAGTGCCTCTCCCGAAGAGGTCGGAGGCATGGACCGCCGCCACTGCGCGATGCTCGAGCTGACCGCAGAAGCCTTGGCCGCGGTGGCATCACAGCTGCGCTCGATGGACGGCAGGGTGGCCGACCGCGGTGTTCTCCCGATGCGCTGGCCCTCCGGCCTGGCGTTGTTATTCTCACCATCACGAGACTGCTTGTTCAGGTCCTGCGAGAGCAGAGACAGCGTGCGCGTGTGCCGCGAGCCATGGAACACCCTCCGCCCGTTGGCGGAGATGGAGGTGCCTCCGTCCCCGGGGAAGTTCCGGAGGAGGTTCTGCCGGTCCAGCTCCCTGCTGATTCTCTTCTGCGCGATCGACGGAGAGGTGACGCCGGATCTCTCGGCGGAGCCATCGCCGGACTGCAGTTCGGGGGATCGCAGCGCTCTCAGGGCCTCCACGTTGATGTTGATGTCGGTTCTCTTCCTCGTCTTCTCCGCCAACGCCCACTGCTTCTTCAGGGTGGCCAGCTCCGACTCGGCGCGCTGCAGCTCCTCGCGGAGCTCGAGGACCTTGCGCTCCTGGGCCGCGATGGCGGTGAGAAAGTCGTAGCCGTCGTTCAGCTCGTCGAGCAGGGCCGGGGTGGTCGCCCGCGTGATCGGGGACGGATGGGCGGAGGATTGGCTGGCGGGCGTCATCGGGGAGGCCATCTCGGACCGCGAGATGGGAGCCGTGGGCAGGTTGATGGGGAAGTTCAGCGTCAGGCGCTTCGAGTGTCGAGCGACGGCGGTGGGAGGACGCGCTGGCATCGAGGCGCGCTTGAGGGCGCGCGGGTTGTCGAAGGTCGGCGGCGAGGACATGCGTTGCGGCGTCTCCGGGGCATCGCTGCTGGCGGGTTCCGGCGAGTTCTCCATGACGCAGCTAGCAGACGATGACAGCCACCATCATGGCCAACCTGCTGGGGGAGCAGAAGAGAAGGAAAAGGAACAGGAAAACGACGAGACGCAGCAGACGTCGCTCTGGCGGACCTGGAGAAGCATCTTGGCCTGGGGACGCGGTGGGCCGCGCATCATCCCTTGACGTCTCGCCGTCTCAGGGGCTCGACCTCCTCCAGCCTCGCCCACTCAGCAACGACCGCGGTTTGACGAGCGCCGTGCACGAGCGCCTCTCCGGACCCTGCGCTCGCCGTCATGATGCAAGTGACCGCCACGGCCGTTTGGCTGCGATGGAGCCGGACGGGCTGATCCGTGGATCTCGCCTGTCATTTCGGACAGGCCCAGCTTGGCAAGGAGACAGCTGCAGTCGCCGGGTCGGCGAGGATTGACCGTGTCTCGACTGTCCGATTTTAAATTGTCTATGCCGATCGACATGTGTCTTATACGCGTGGTCCTCATCGAGAGTACAGTCCATTGATGGGCAACATCCTCTATTGCTATCCGTACACTGACCGCACGCGCCAGACCAGCTAGGCTCGTCCTCTGGCCCATGCCTTCTCCATCTGCCCATCATCCTCCATCTGACCCGTTCTCAACAGAGTAACAGCCAAAGGTATCTATCCTAAAAGGGGAAACAAAACAGAAATCGACACGCAAGAGGGCAATATCAACTATCAGAACAGAGTGAACAGCAGATGACACAAAATCCAGGGAGATAGTACATGATAGTACTGTACATGAAACAGGCAGAGGAACAAAAAAAAATCCCTGTTCTTTCTGATATCCACTCCAAAAATGGCCGAGGAACAGGCTGTATGGACTTCCCGGAAACACTCCAAAGGCAGTCACAAATCCAGCCTTTTGATCACCAGAATTAGGCATGACATATAGGCGCATGCAACTCATTAGGGATAGGTATCATCACCAAGCAGCCGCCCCGAGAGTGAGGAGCAGCACAAAGGGCATATTATGGCAAAGACTGGGGCAGACAAAATGCAGGAAGATCTGCCATCTCCAGTCGTAATATACCAGCAAGAAAAGAAAATGAAATCAGATGCGTAAACACCTTAAGAAGGAAAAAAAAGTGCAGGGAAGAAACACAGGGCCTGATTCGACAGGCCGTCGGCACGCTGAGACAGATGCCTCATGTTCATACGGCTGACCATCGCATACGTAGACCGTCGGCCCAGCGCTGATATAATACATCTGCCAGCTGCTTCGTGTGCTCCATTCCGGGCACATGTTGACCCGGAAGATTGGCTTGGAGACTTGCCTCTGCGGACTGCGCTGATTGGCGCCGTCGATGACTCTTGAGGTGCGGATTATTCTGCGCGAGAACCAGCTTCGGCTTCTGAGGCGTCTCGGATGGTGGCGGGCCAGGCAGCAGACAGGATGCAAGCTTCGGGTCGCTGCAGTATCTCCAAGTCAGTAAAAAAAAAGGTCTGGATTCACACAGGGGATCTTCTAATACTCACGATTGAAGTTTCTCGTTCATCAACCTCACGATGTGGTAGAGACCTTCCGGATCGATCATTTCCAGATCGCTCCAGGCCTCAGCCAGTCGCGAAATTGCCTCCCGCTTTTCCTGGTCACTCGTTTCTGCCAGGATTTCCTGGCAGGACAGACCGACAGCTTTGCTGTAGGCCCTGCGGCCCAGTTCCGCCTCTTTGCTGTTGCTCTCCGCCGAGAACAACGTCTTCGGACTGGCATTTTCGTCCATTCCAGGAACAAAATGGGGATAGTGGCCAGACTCCCCTGGCGTTTTGTCCGATAGGCGACGGAACTGACGCACCGTAGACGGGCTGTTTCCAAAACTCAAATCCACGCCAAGTGGCTGCTTCACACCACTAGAGCGCCGTTTGCTGGTGGTCCGTTTCGAGGGATCGGATGTGGGAGTTCGTCGAACAGTGCAATCTGCAGCATGTTTGGGTTGAGCGGGCGTTTCCGCAATATGAAGGTCCTTCATCATCCGCGATGGGTCTTCGTCTGGGCATTCCAGCGGAATTGTGGGCGGCTTCTTGTTCCTCTTCGTTTCCTTTGGAAACACCATGGTCTGTGCCTTGATCGTATCGAAAACCCATTCATCATCATCATCATCATCATCTTTGTGTGTCATGGTATTCCTACCACAGTCAGCTTTGCGAAGCAACGCAGATCATCGCAGTGACATACAGGGACTCGGCGTAATATCTGACGTTCTTCTCCGAACCACCATTTCCGGCCTCCCACTCTCGCCTGCGCTGGATCAACTCTTGCAGAGTCTCCGTCTTCCCTGCACTTCGTATGAATTTGTGTCTCAACAGCTCCTTGGCCGTTGGCCGTCGATCAGGATCCTTAATAAGGCACTGAGCGACGAAGTCCTTGAAGTTCTCACTGTACTGGTCCCCTTCCAGTCGAGGGGCCGGTGCCTTTGGAATCTGGAAAAGCACCTTCATCGGATGCGTGCTGGCATTTGGCGGCTCGCCGTGGATCATCTCGATCGCAGTGATTCCGAGCGACCAGATGTCCGCCTTGAAGTCGTATCCAGCCTGCTGGATGACTTCCGGCGCCATCCAAAACGGCGTGCCGACGAATGTGTTCCTCTGGGACTTGATGTTGGTGAGCTGCGCTGCAACTCCGAAGTCCGCCAGTTTGACGTCCCCCTTCAGTGATAGAAGAACGTTGGCAGCCTTGATGTCGCGATGGATCTTTCCCTCCCGGTGCAAATAGTCCAGACCGAAGAGGAGTTCACGGCAAATGATGGCAATGTGGGCTTCGCTGAACACACCAGGTTTGAGCTGTGGATGTCAGCACGCGATCTAGACCATGGAGGTGCACCATTCAGCGGCTTCTTATTACCAGATCAAGACACGACCCGCCTCCTAGGTATTCCATCACGATCCATAGCTTATGGCCGCGCAAGAAGCTCGCTTTATACTGTGTAACGTAGGGGCTCGCGCACGTCGCCAGGACCGCAATCTCCTGCTGGATCTCCTGGATATCATCATCGCTCGATTCGAGATCGATCTTAGAGAGACGCATCCCGTCAGCATAGATATCTGTAGGGGTCGATTAAAAACCACACATCATACATGTTTGATCGCGACGATCTCCCCGGTAGTCTTGTCAATCGCCTTGTACACCGTACCAAAGCTCCCACCTGTAAAACGCTTCAATCAGCATGACCAATGCTTTTCCAATATCCCTCAGCCAGCGAACTCACTCCCCAGCTCCTCCATCATCTGGTACTGGCTCGCCCTGTCCGACCTGTCCGCCATTGTTTCCCGCGGGGCTCAACGAAACGACAACCACCACAAAACACACACGAAAACCAAAAACCGCAGAACCGCAAGCAAACTCGCAGCTCTCGGGGAGAGAGGTGGAGGATGGAGCAGCTGGTGAGCAGACGGCCTGCAGGGGAACGACAAGCGGATGGAGTCTCGATGCATTGGAGATCGCGGTCCACCGAGCGGCTCTCCAGACTTTCTGTCCATGGGTCAACACGGCGTCGCGCAGGGCAACGGCGGGCGCTAGGGCGGCGGCGGCGTGGGGCGGGCGGGGCTTAGGTAAGCCACCCACGCCGGAGCGGAGACCGCGATATCAAATATCATCGGTGGGAGCTGCGCCCTTGCATGATGCATCCTGCAGTCCATGTTAGTGCCCGTGTTTGCAGATGGGATGGAGGGCTAGGCGCAGTTTATGCAGTTACCCGCGAAGAGCTGCATACACCGCCGGAAGTCGGGACACCGCATGGTAGCAGATTTATACAGACAGACAACAATAATAAGCAGTAACTCTTGAGTCTCCTTGCAATCATCCAAGCATAACACGGTCAAAATCAAAACAATTTCCCCTGGCGCCGCCGCAACCCCAGTGCAGCCATCTCCCGGGCAGTGATCTCCGGGTCCACCCGCTCCAAAACCAGAAAATTCGTCTCCGCGCCTCCCACAGCCAGCGTTCGCAGCCAGTCGACGATGTGGCCCAGACGCTCGTACTCAGTCCTAGCTCCACGGGCAAAGTCATTGTACCATTCCTCCCGGCCCGCTGGATCCTGCCATGAAAGAACCCCCGTATACCGCAGCGTCTTGATCGGTGGCTCCCCGCGCATGACGGGCTCATCCTGCCAGCTTCCCTCCAGGCAGTGGCAGGCTGGTAGGCAGACGGGCGAGCCTCCAATGCCATGAAGGCCAGTTGTACTAGGGAACATGTCAGCCAAAGGTGTCAAGTAATTCATCGCGTAAAAGAGGAAGCAGGATTGGGATGGACAAACTATGTGAAGTTCCAATATGCATGCTCGAAGGCGCGCTTATTCATTTCGTGCGCGGGAACATAAAAGGATATCAGTTCCAAGTACTTGCAATCGCGCAGCGTGTTTGAGCAATGGAAGCTTTGGAACGATGGCGGCTGGACGACCCCGGAATGTGCAGTTGCAAAATCTTCCACCATCTTACGCAATTCCAGCAGTGAGTTTTGTCTTGCGTCGGAGGTTTTCCAAGCTATGATGGTCATCAGCATAGTCAACAACATATATATATATATATATATGGGGAGGGGAGTGGACACTCAGCAGCCAGGATGACGTCCAAAGGTACATTACATACAGACAAGCAAGGCAATCCGATCAATGTAACCAGCACGATCGTTATCTCGGCCCCAACGAACTGTAGCATGCTCAGGAAGAGCTAAAATTTTTATGCGCAGGTCACGGAATGCCTGAGATATCTGGGACTTTCTCATATCCATCCGGAACCAGACCACGTCCACCGCAAATGGCGCAGAATTATCAGGGATGGACGGTAAATTGTACTGGCTGATGGTGCCCATGGCAAAGTAACTGCCACAGGGACCTGGGAAGAGGCGCTTATTGGCCTGTGCAGCCTCGACAGTTTCCCTGAGAGACAAGTCGACGTTCTTGAAAAATCTTTTATTTTCAAGATACCGGCGCGTGACAGGGACCTTGAGAATAGGGAAGTTGAGAAGAGGGGCTGTACTTCCTGCAGGGACAGACGGAGAAACGCCATCATGGGCCTCGAGGGATTTTCTCGACTCGTGATGCAAGGGTCCCGATAATGCAGATATGACGAGATCCGCCTGGTCGGATAATGCTTTGATTTTTTCTCTGACCTTAGTACTCGCTGACCACTGACGTGGGCCGTCATTCTCGGCCTTCTTCCATACTAGAAGGCCGGCAAAGTACGGTTCCTCATCGGGCTCATCCTTTTCCATCCAGCCGCCGCAAGCCGAGATTAACTCTGGAAGATCGTCTGTTGAGAAATCTTCAAACAGCTCATTCCACTCGTCCTTAAAGCGACGTCGATCACGCGCTGAGACATTTGACGGGAATTCAAACGATACCAGCTCAAGAATGCGGTCCGGACCAGCAAAGGTAGAAGGAAGGCTCAGTCGCACAGCCCGGTTGAAGCAACCTTCCGTTAAAAAGCCCAGCAAAAGACTGAAGCCCACAGAGCACTGGAATTCCTTCCACGCGATGCCATTCTCCCATTGAATGAGGACGATAACTACCTGCAGCTGCCGCTCCAACACTGCCCAGTGGAGGTCCACAAAACCAGAAATCGAGGAAACAAATTCCAAGGACGCCTCCCAGAGTCGAGCAACTGGCTGGGACTCGTCATGGATGTTGACATCTGGTTGGAAGCTCAGCTGCACAATACTGAGAATCGGGATTGTGGGGAGGCGATAATCATCATCCGATGTATAGGAAACACCAGCAAGACGTGGAGACACATAGCCTTTGGAATAGAACATATGGAAACAATAGTGAATTAGAGGTTCTCGTGAAGACTTATTAATGGCTGACTGTTGACATTTCTAGAGAGGAAGAAAACCTAGTAATGTTTGTTAAATACAATACAGTGCAAGTGTTGAGGTGGAGGCCACGGAGCTACAGGGAGATGACCCGGGTGGGCATCCCCTGGTGCGCCCCACGGACGCGGACCCTGGCAGGGGTTGGGTTTTGATGCTGCTTTTGCATGTGCCTCCAGAGGTATTCACTTCTTTTAATAGGCAGAAAGTTGTTAAGCAAAACTTAAAACTGCTTAACAGCACCATCTTATCACAAAAGACACTTATTAGTTTATATACGCTCATATTAGATCTATTTCTTGCTGTTCAAATAGGGACATCTTGTATTGTGATCATCGTCTGGACGAGCTGCTGACATAGGGGCAACCTTAACTAAATACTAGGTAAGCCTTAGGGGCCTTCTGAACTAGACTTCAACTAAACCATTAAAGTACGGTGACAGCCGCATAATTGCTTTACCACACGTCCCCATATGGGTAGCAGCAGGATAGAAGAGATATACAAAAGAAACAGATCAACAATCTTGGAGATCAAGTGCGTCTGGGAGGCAGTGAGCATGGCGAGCAACCTCAAAATACGGGTAATGATCGGATTCCCTGTCTATGGGGTGCACCAGGGAATCCTTCCGGATCAACCGGAGTAGGGAATTCGATAGGGCTAGACTGCAGTCACGCTCAGCCCCCATTTAAAGCGTATACTGAGTGCAGAATGCAAAATTAGGTAGGCACAACTGTGGTATTAGGAGACTAGGGGTTAAGAGGCACTAAGAATTGTTTTTACATGCAATTGTTGGCATTCTTACTATTCCTCTCTCTTGCGATTCGTCTTACCGAAAAGTACTCCATATCTTTTAAGAGTTTACTTGTTTGTGCTGCTTCAAAGTTCTCAGCCATCAGTACCAGACTTTAATTCCCTCCTTATTGCAGCTGATGTTTCTATCTGACATCTGAGTCTCTTGAACTGGGCACTTGCTGGTGGTTCGTTTTTTGGTTTAGTGTTTCCCTTCAGTAATTAAACAACAATAACCCTTCTCCTTAGAGTGCCGCAGAAAGGCCAGTTGACCAGTCGTTGTTGGATAGGTACATGGCTAGGGGAGCGTTAGTAGGTTACCGGGAAGAAAGAGCAAGCAGAAATTCTTACCGGCAGCGTAGTATGCAAAATTGTCTGTACAATATTTGTACGTGTATTAGCCAATCTGGTAGAGGTTTCTGACCGGGATGGACTCACCGGCATTGTTGGCTGCTGAAGGAGGATCAGTCTGCGCCAAATGGGTGATGCATTTCCAGCCGTAGGCCGATTGGACTTGTCCATCCACACTGCAATCTTCATCATCTGTGTGGTTCGGCAAGGGTTAGTGTTCCTTGCCTCACGAGCAGAACGATTGACTCTAATACTCACTAAGAATATTATCTCCGACGATTACCGGGGCATGGGACAACTCATGGAGAAAAACCATGCCAAGGGAGAAACCGGAGAACATGTCGAGGTTCTTCTCGCCATCCGCAAAGGTTAGGCTGGCAGCCTTTGTTAAAGTATCTCCGTTATTGTAGAGTGTGATCCATTGTGTGACCCAGTCCTGATACAGGGTCAACACCGATGTGGTAGTACGCCAGATGTTGGGATTGACCCAAGCATAGTGAATAGATGTGTCATCTCGACAGATTCCATTCGATTTGGCGAAGTCTATCCAGCCACCTTCGCCGCTGGTGGGGCGATGATCGAAATACCAGTATTGTCCTTCGTAAGCTCTCAGCATCCTCAACCGAAAGAGACGAATAAAAACGCAAATTTATTTCACCTCGGGTATTTCCTTCTCTGTCAAAGGGCAAAAGCCATAAGTCGCTGCAGTAGATCTCCAAATCAGCATTTGCAATGTTTTCAATGCCCTTGAGCATGTTTGAGGCAAATTCTAGACATCATTATGTCAGCGTTCTTCCATGAGTCGTGTTGGTCTTTGCTCTGGAGAAGACTCACGGAGGACGATGAGTACCCGTGCCAAACCGGCTGCATTCCGGTCATCCTTGTAGCCAAAGTATATCTGACCGAAGATAGATTCGAACGTCTTCCCTGTTGAGCGCAGCAATGGCGACTGGCTGTTGATATTTTCTGGGGTTGCTCTCCGCAGATAGGTCGCCAGGTCTTCAGTCCGAGAGATCATTGCTTGAAGTTATTGTCGAATAATACTGTCAGCTATATTACATATCAGAACTCCTGTCAACAATATTTTTTTTTTCACCATTGCTTTGGCCTCCATCAATCCCGCATTCAGAGTTGGCAGCTGAGCAGCATCGCAATTAGCTGTCGCCCGCTTTGCTAGGAGATTCTTTCCGCCATAAGGTGCAGCGGTGACCAGACCAGCGCTGGATACCAGAGCCAGGCCGACGAGGCCTAGCACACGATTGAGACGCATCTCACAACGGAGGGAAGGAAAAGAAATCAGGGCAAGGAACAGATGACAAGAAACAGAGAGCGGAAAGAATGGTAATTTTCTGGTTTTTGAGTGCATTGTCCATACACACCCACCTTTAATCAGTAATCCGATCCATTTTGTCCTCATTATTTGTTTGGTCCGTCCCATCAATCCTTTTCCCAGCCTCATCCATCGGCTCAAGTGTCTGTAGACGCCACACGGCGGGGTTTGGGTAGACTACGGAGTAAGTCAAACCTCTAGCTTCGGCGAACAGTGGGGGCCGTCTGTAACTTCAGGTTATCAAGCGCCTTGGAGCGTGGGAACCCCGAACGGGCCGAACCGCCTAGTGGATCCTTGGTGTTGTTTAATCCTGGACTGTTTTTGGATGGTAAACCGAAATTATCGCAAAGAACTGTGCCACCTGGGCGAGGAGTCAGATACCCGTAGGAAGCCATTCGCACCAGAGATCATACATGAAATGTCTGAAGCTACATAGTCAGCCAGTATACAAGCATACAGTCTCCCTCCCATCAGCCGTGTAAAGATGACTGGCTGGTGACATTGATATGGCTATCTCCAAAGTCAGATGTTTCGTTCATAGATACTTAATCTAAAATGGAGGGTAATTCCAAGCATGGTGCCACTTGCAAGGGACAGATTCCAATGCCACCCTACAGAGTGACAACTACTTACTCCGTTAGTAGCTGCACTGAGGTCCTACGTCCTAGACCTATCAAGGCCAATCACTACTCTGTAGGCGAGAATGCTGGCAGTGAAGTTGCTAAGGCAGCATCAGATCAACACCCCTGTCAGTGGGACCGTGCTAGGAGTCCTTCAAGATTCATCACTGGAGTTCTCCGTACCTGCATGCACTTTATTTTCTCATCTTTCCTTGGGGTGCTCGCACTTATTCCTAGCGGCGAGAATAGTCAGGGAAAAAAAATTTCACGCCTCTTCAATTGAGTCATAATTGGCTAGGAATGCTGAAGACTGCGTGCCGAATTCCAGTGGTTACTCTCAAAGGACTGAATGAATAAAGGTTGAGTTATAGTACGGAGTAGGGGCCTTAATCTGGTCTTCTCATGAAAGCCATTACGTGATGTTGGAGGAATTGAATCTGCCAAACGGTGCAGTATCGCCAGATTCAGTAGCGGAGGGACTATTGTATTTAATCGCTCCCTTGTGGCCTGTTTTCTTTTCCCACTCTACCTGGAGCATTTTTCTTGATCTTTTTGATTTCTGTTAGGCAATTGATACTGGAAACATTTTAACATGCGTCTTTCACAGACGCTGGTCGGGGCTCTCCCGCTGCTTTTGCTCCCCTCCCAGGTTGCCTCCCAGGTTGCTGCCTTGTGTTCAGCAGATTCACCTTGTGAAGAGGGATGCTGCTCAAGCTCAGGATATTGCGGTTATGGTCCTGACTTTTGTGGATCTAACTGTGTAGCTGCTGGCAGTGCTAATGGCACCTGCGCTCAAAAGTCTGAGTGTGATCCGGGTGTCTATCCTGGCTGGGGGACTGTCTGGGGTGTGTGATTACCAGAATTCTCCTGCTTCTTTGCGAGACAATATCAAATAAAAGAAAACAGGAACTGTATAAACAGACTAACTTTTGCATTTTTAGGCTCGAACTACTCCCTGCCCGAGACATGTCCCCTGAATGTCTGTTGCAGTCAGTATGGCTTCTGTAAGCATGTGTGGCCCGATTCTGGATTAAACAGATCTTAATAGTTCATCTGCAGGTGGTACATCAAGTGACTTTTGTGGTACTACAACGTGGACTGCTCCTTCTTGTGATGGATCCTCAGCAACTGCGCGCCGGATTGGATATTATGAAGCATGGAATCTGGACCACAGCTGCGAACGTAAATACTGTCCCTCATCCAAATTCAAGTTTGCTCGCTAACTGCATTTTCAGAAATGACTCCAGAAGAGGTATATATATTCATCGTACTCACTACAGGAGGCTGACCATCTGTAGATCCCTGTGGGCGGTTACACTCACCTGAATTTTGCCTTCCTGTACATTGACCCAGACACCTTTGAGTTGGCCCCAATGGAGACCAATCAGACAGATCTTTATGCCCGTTTTACTGCTCTTAAGGAGTACGGTGTTGAGACCTGGGTCTCTATCGGTGGCTGGGCCATGAATGATCCTGGTGCAACTGCCACGACCTTCTCCAACCTAGCTGCCTCGACAACAGCCCAGAACCAGTTCTTTAACTCACTATTATCCTTCCTAGAGAAATACGGCTTTGGTGGTGTCGACATTGACTGGTGAGTCTTACATTGAGCCTTTTATGCTGTAAGAATAAGTTGCTCTAACCACTTCCATATTTCAGGGAATACCCTGGAGCCGCAGACCGGAATGGCAACTCTGCCGACTACAGCAATTTCGTCACATTTCTTCAGAATCTGCGGTCTGCTCTGGGCAGTTCATATGGCCTTTCTATCACTCTGCCCAGCTCCTACTGGTACATGCAGTACTTTGATATTGTCAACGTTGCTAAGACTATTGATTGGGTGAGCCTTGTTAGCATTCATGATGAGCGTCCTCCATGATGGATCACTGATATGACCAGTTTAACTTTATGGCCTATGATATCTACGGCACGTGGGATGCCGAAGTGAACGATATTGGACCTTATGTCTATGCAAGCACCAACCTCACAATGATTGACCAGGGTCTAGCACTGTTGTGGCACAATGGTATTGACCCTAGCCAGGTCAATCTTGGTCTCGGCTTTTACGGACGCAGTATGATCTTCCTCTGTTGGATTGACTATCTATGATTCGCAATCTAAGTCATATTCATCTAGGCTACACTTTGTCCGACCCCTCCTGTACTGCTCCCGGATGTCCCTTTACTGCTGGAGGTGAGTATACATTTGTGTCTATTTTTCCCTCTCAAAATCCCATAGATATTTCATATCTGTGATATAGTACTAACCATGATCCATTAGGTAACCCGGGGCCATGTTCCCAGACTGAGGGAATGCTCTCATACACAGAGATTGCCAACATTGTCCAAGACTCCTCAAGAAGCCCGCAGGTTGTACTCGATTCTGTTGCAGCTGTCAAAATTTCTGTCTATGATAACAACCAGTGGGTCGCATATGATGATTCCGAGACCATTATGATGAAACTGGACTACGCCAACTCCAGGTGCCTAGGAGGGTATGTGTTCTTTCTCTTACTCTGACACCAATTTAGCTCTAGCTAACAATCTCTTTTTGCTAGAACCATGGTGTGGGCAGTTGATCAGGACCTCGAAGGAACTCTGACTCGTATGTATTAAAAATCTCACGCAATCGCTGTCAGAAGTTAACTCTCGTCAGGAGCGCTGTCCATTTCGACTGGCCTCTTCCCCGAGCAAGGGGAAGGTGATGTCTATATCGGCCCCGATCTCTGGACAAATGATACTCAACAAGTCTCCTGCCACGCTCCGTGTACCTTCATCCTCCCGCCATTCCCGCTGTCCGCCACTTTCACCATTACTTGGCCAGATTTGACCACCTCACTGCTTTCCAGCTCTGACGGAGTCATACACTAAAACGACCACAATCCCTGTAGCTGACTTTACTATTACTGAGGTTCCTTTCTGGGCTGTGACCATTGCTTCTTCTGCCCCCTCCAGCGGTGTCTTCATTCCGGAGCAGAGCGTCCAACCGCCTCTGATTATTCTAACCCTTCCTGGTACTGAGACGCTGTTTCCCGTTATCAGCACCGATTATACCAGCATTGCTAAGGGTGTCACCACTACTGCCGCTGGGGCCTCAACGACAGTCACTACTCCGGCCGCTGTCCAGACAGGAATGGTCTCTAACTGCAAGTCATTCTATCAGGCTGTCTCTGGTGATACATGCGCATCTATTGCCTCAGCCTACGGCATAAGTGTATCTCAGTTTGAAGCCTGGAACCCGGCTGTAGGATCTGACTGCAGTGGTTTGTGGTTGAATGAGTACTACTGTGAGTCTCTTTCTTTCTTTCTTTCTTTCTTTCTTTCATGCTATGTTGCTTTACGTGTCTCATCCTGGATATATCTAAATTGGTAAACTGCAACTCGAATTGACTGACATTTTTCATGCTTTAAAAAAGGTGTTGGTGTCGCCTCGGGCACCGCTCCTACGGTTGTCACACCTACCCCATATCCAGCCAATATGGCTCCTGGATGCACAGAGTTCTATCGTGTTCAGAGTGGCAATTCTTGTTACAGCATTGAACAGGCATACGGTATTTCTGCCTCCGATTTTGAGGATCGGAACCCAGATGTTGGCACCGACTGTGCAAATGGGGTCTGGTTGGACTACTATTACTGTGTTTCTCACTCTACTGGTGGTGGCAGCAGCAGCTCTGCTGGTCCCACGAGCGTACAGCCAACCTTCTATTCCTCCTCACATCTAGTCACCATCCAGCCTCAGCCCACACATACCCTCATCTACCCGTCTAAGCCCATTCCCCCAGTTGTCTATGTAACTGGAACCCCCCCCCCCCCCCCCCCCCCCAGCTCCCAGGGCTGCGGAAGCAGTAGCTCAGGTAGCGGATGCGGTAAGCATGACTGTTCCCTCTTTGGCTGTGATGGCAAATGTGGTATTTTTTGGCTGCGATGGTGGCTGTGGCCTAGGCTTTTGCGGTGGTGGATGTGGATTGGAAGGCTGTGGACCCGGCTGTGGTGATGGTAAGTTTGTTAAATACCCTTTCTTCTTTGTCGTCGATCAAGCTGACAAAAAGTTTTAGGTTCTTGTATAATCCCTGGCGGTGGTGGAGGAACAACGAGTGGTCTCGAACCGGAGGAGAGTTGCACGTCAATGCAGACCGCGTCTCTGTGCACTGAGTTTATCAGCAGTTTCTATGTGTCGGCAATGACCACCTTCTCCACGACCACGACTGTAAGCGATTCATCTATCTGCTGGGTTACGGATAGCTCATTTTTTAAACCAGACGGAATGTATACTCACTGAAGCCTGCTCGGCCACTCCAACAACCACCACCATCACCGCATCCACGACCTACTCCTATCCCAGCGCGACCAACTCCTTCATGGATATCTATTATGACCCAGAGCCATCATCCCTACTCTCATCCATTGCAAAAGACATTCTCAGCTTACAGAGTAAATGGGACGCCACTCGATGGGCTACTACCACTTCTACTCCTACCAAAACTAAAACCACAAGCGCAACGCCCACCTATACCGGAGAGCCACTATCCAATCTCATCTGGTGCTTCTCACCGAACGAAGATCCGGATTGGCCAGTATGGTATTGGATGAGAGAAGTGCCAGGTGTGAACTGCTCAGTTAACCCAACCGCATATGGTGTGGCCAAGGCACCGTCCTCATATAGAGACGTTAAATACGGCTTCCCCATTGACACGGTCGATATGGGCTATCTGTTTGGCTTTGCCAACTGCACATTTTATGACGATGGCGTTTCCACCGATGCGCAATATGGGAACGACCCTGAAGACCTCCTGGTTGGTGCGATCGAGTGCGCTGGTCCTCCAGGAGCTACAACTTACTGGGAGCTATCCGGTGCTTGTTCGAAGCAATTCAGCACGAGGACTATTAAAAATGGCATCATCTACAATCAGCTGTTCTATTGCGAAATGGAAGTCAGTTGGATGGATCTCAGCCTACCTGCCTAAATAATCATGTATCTATCTAGCCACCGGTTTGTGAGTGAGCTAATTGATGTGAAAAAAGTTCATACGTTTAAAAACTTCCATGATGGTTACTATTATTTCCTGCAGATACCTTAATAAAAAATCCAAACATACATGCGACTCCCAATGACGAAAAAGTATTGTACTGTACATACACGCCATCCACCACAAATCAACAACAATAGGTAGAATCATAGATCCCTCCACAACATCTTCGCCCTCAACTTCCCCTTCCCGATCCTCTTCGGCGGCGGTCGCCGTCGTTGTCGTTGCTGTTGCTCTTTTACACTCCCACCCCCACTTTCACCCTCATCTCCCTCTTTAGCTTCAACATCAGCTTTGGATTTATCTTCCCCTTCCCCTTCCTCTCGCGCCTCGCGCATGCTCTCTTTCACCCTCGGCGGAAACCTCCTCATCGTCCCCGCCGTCGCGGCCGCCTGGATGAGCGCATGATCCGCGCCCGTCGCGAGCGGGACGATCCCTTCCTCGTCTCGCATCCTGGTCGCGAGCTCGAGCACGTTGAAGATGGCGTGGAGCGTGGCGAAGAAGTCGTCTTTTTCTTCTTCTTCTTCTTCCTTGCCATAACCACCGTTGTTACCGCTGCAGCTGCCAGCGGCGTAGTTGTATTTGTTGTTGACGGCGGAGCGGAGCTTGTCGACCTCGCGCACAAAGTGCTCGCCGGATGCATTGACGGGAACGAGGGTGCCGGCGTCGAGGCAGTCGATGAGGTTAGTCAGGCTGGAGAGGGCGTATTTGGAGAGGGGGTAAGTCGTCGCCCTCCTCGTGGTGGTGGTGGTGGTGGTGGTTGAGGTTGAGAGTGCTGTGGCGGGTTGAGACATGGCTTAGATTGGGATACCAAGGTAGATAGACTCGTGGACTGGGACTAGAGTAGTAGGGAAGGATGTGGGAGCAGCAAGGATTTTGTCTGAGAGCTGTTGATGATGATAAGGTAAGGATTTGAGTCGGGTGACAGTGTGCGATGGTGGAATTTGTTCAAGTATCAAGTGTGGGACTGATCAATATGCTCGACGAGTCCTATTCATTAAATAGGTAGCTGGTCATAACAATGTGTTGGTTGAGGGAAGAATCAGATCATTCATGCGCGTATCCCAGGACGCGTGAAAGAAAGAAAATTATTTCCATTTCCAGCGGGGTAGGGTTTGGATGTTGCCCACAAAGTTGTGTTACTCCAATGATTCTAAAAAAATATGATAGGGTGCCCCGAAAGATGACATGCGTTCGAACAAAGAAGAAACAAGCCCATATAATGTACTGTACTTCTTCCGTGCTTTGCTTTACATGTTGTTCACGACCTCTTTGTCAAAAGATGAGGTCTCGGAAGGTCTGGACGAAACTTCATGTGGGCGCGGCAGACGCCTTTTGAGAATATCTGCATAGAGGTAATTTGGACTTTCCACCGTCCTCTGTTGAAGAACAGTCTCCTCACATACAGTAAATTTACCGATTCTCCGCCGGCAAGACCATGGTATCAACCCTATGTACAGCATCCAGGTACGATGCTAAATGCACTTTTTAGTCCAAGACAAAAACATGTGAAGCTCTCCTAGGCATATGCATAGGAAAATCCCGCTAGCACGAGTAACATATATCGTCTTTCTTGCTCGTTGGCAGGGAGGAAAGAACTCGACGGTGAAGTATTAAGAAGAATAGCTCATATACAGGCTGCTTTCACCGCCCGGTTCACTCTCTAGATGTACTTGTAGGGGTTCATGATTCCGTTCTATGATCGTCAGCACCAATTGATTTCTAGGGGTGGAACAATCAAAACTCGTGACTTACCGGATCATACAGGTTCTTCAACTGCTTCATCAGCTTGAGATTCGTCTCGTTCTGGCTGTATCCGATGAACTCCTTCTTCGCGATACCCAGTCCGTGCTCGGCGCTGATGCTGCCGTTCCGCTTCGCGATCCACTCGTAGACCCACGGCTCGATGGCCTTCTCCACCTCCTTGTTGTACTGCCGGACCGCGACGTTGAGATGCAGGTTCGAGTCACCCATGTGGCCGTATCCGACCACCTCCCGGACGGGGAACGACTCGTCGTCTCCGACGAAGCCCATCTTCGTCAGCCGCTCACGGCAGTCCTCGACGAGTTGGTACAGTTCAGGCAGAGGGATTGAGACGTCGTACTTATAGGTGCCGCCCAGGTGGCTCAGGGCTTCTGTGATGCCCTCCCGCCAGCGCCAGAGCGACTGGACCTGGGTCTCATCCTGCGCCAGGACACCGTCCGCGACGATGCCTTCGCCCATGATGTGCTCGAGGAAGCCCTCGAGCTTAGCAATGTCGTGTTCTGCGTTGGAGCCGCTGGTCTCGACGAGACAGTAGAATGGGTAATCGCCCTCCAGGGGCTTCTTGTTGCCGGTGGACTGGTGGACCAATTTCTGGCTCCGTCCGTCCATCAGCTCAAAGGCCGACAGGATCTCGGAGAGATGGCTCTTGGCCTCCTTGAAAGCCCGACGGACGTTTTCGAAACTCTCGAGGCCGAAGTAGGCGACATTTACTGCCTTGGGGCGCGGAGGGCAGAGAATGGACACACCGGTGACGATTCCGATCGTGCCCTCTGCACCGATGAACAGCTGCTTCAGATCGTATCCGGTGTTGTTCTTCCGTAGTGTCGAGAGGCTGTCGATAATAGTGCCGTCCGGCAGGACAGCCTCAATTCCAAGCACGTTCCCGTGAAGGCTTCCGTAACGGAGTAGACGCAGACCTCCAGCGTTCGTAGAGACATTGCCTCCAATATGGCAGGAACCCTTGGCACCCAGATCCAGTGGGAAGAGGTGGCCTCTCTCAGCCAAGTACTGATCCGCGACCTCGAGGATAACGCCCGCGTCGGCGACCAGGACTCCAGACTCCTCATCAAAGGAGCGGATCTTGTTCATGCGCGAGGTGTTGATGACGATCTCGTCGAAGACGGGCACCGAACCGCCGACAAGCCCCGTGTTTCCTCCCTGCGGCACGACCGCCAGCTTGTTCTCGTTGCAGTACTTGAGCACCTTGCTGACCTCCTCCTTGTTCTGCGGCTTCAGCACCAACCGCGCGTGTCCGCGGTACTTGCGCATCCAGTCGCGGTTGAACGGTTCGATGTCGTCCGCGGCGTCAGCGGTGACGCCGTCGATGACGGCCGACTCCGAGCCCAGCAGCTCCCTGAAGTACTTCACATGTTCCTCGGTCAATTGCGCGAATCTCGGGTCCCGCTTGATGTTGTATGCGTCGCTGGTGAACTTGACCTGCTTGGTTGCGTCGGCTCCGATCGCCGGAGAGGCACTGAATGCGCGCGTCGCCGGGACGTAGGGGACAATGGGCCGGATCGAACAGCGGGACCTGGGCAATCGAGCCCGGCGGAGGGCGATTGAGACGCCTCTCGCGGTCGACATGGTGTGGTGGTATGGAGGGAGGAGGGAGAGAGGGACGAGGAATGGAGAGGGACGATATGACATCAAAAAATGTTCTGGTGAGTACCAGCGGGGCGTTTAAGCTCGGAGGGGGGCCTCCGGTCGCTGCAAAACCACCGCCGGAACGCATCCATGTTGGGGATAAATCTACACCTCTCTTATTCTGCCGAATTTTGGGGCCTGGATGAGCTGCACAGTATTAGACACAGCTGAAAACCCTTCAAAGGTCGACTCATGTGCTAGGATTGCGCTTTGAAAGCTCGTGGGCGGGAGGCCGCCAAGGATGGAGGTCCCGCGGGGCGCGACGGCGATCTGAAGTACAACCTCTGACACGGGAACACCCCCAGGCTCTCGATAATTAGCCAATCTACCACCTGGAAACATGGCTAACGTGGAGGTTGTCGCCTACAATGTTGCTGTTTTCATCTCGAATCTATTTCTGCTGGAATTCGGTGCAGACAAATTCATTGACCATACCGCCATTGTCGCTCGGCGCACCGGCATCTCAGAGACTCTGATCGGGCTTCTTACCGCCGGGGGAGAATGGGAAGAGGTAGGCTCGAATCCACCCGCATCATTATTGTGCTTTATTATTGCAAGCCTTCTGTTGACCATGTAATGGCAGCTGGCGGTTGTCGTTGCATCTCTTGCCCGAGGCCGCTCGTCCCTGGCCATTGGCAACATCGTTGGCTCGGCCATCTCCAACATTCTAGGGGCCTTTTCCCTGGGTCTCTTGTTTTATGAGAAGGGCCAGTCCATCGAGTTTGACGGAAGCTCGCGAGTATATTCGATTATTCTCCTCGTGGTGACGACATTCGTGACACCGGTTACATACTTCTCCAACCGGACAGTTTGGTTAGCTGGCGGGGTGATTCTACTAACATTCTTCATTATTTATATCGCGTCAATCGGTGTAGCTATCAGCAGAGGGACTCTTACTGCCCCTGAAGATTCTGACGATGATAGCAGCGACGATGACACCAGTACTGCGGACAGCACGATTGACGAGGCGGAAAGGAGCCCCCTCATCCAGGCTCGAACTGGGATGTTATATGACGGATCGGCTCGTCCTGAACCACCCGATGAGCATGAACAGTCAATGATCATGCCAGCAGCAGAACCAGGACACCGCCGCAAAGTACGACGGAGCCTGGGTTATCATATTTTCTACCTCATCCTCGGCTTCCTGGCCATCTGTCTTGCGGGCTACATCCTCTCCCACGCCGCCACCACGATCACAGATGAGCTCGGCATCTCCGACGTTCTCTTCGGCGTCATCGTCCTTGCAATTGCCACGACCCTTCCGGAGAAATTTGTCGCTGTCCTCAGCGGTCACAGAGGCCACACGGGCATTCTCGTCGCCAACACGGCCGGAAGCAACGTTTTCCTTCTGGCGCTGTGCGCTGGGATCGTCATGCTCGATACATCGGGCAAGGTTGACGGTGGCAATGTGAGTGTTGCTGAGTTGGGAGTGTTGTGGGGTTCGACCCTTGCTTTTACCCTGACGGTCTGGTTTGGGGCGAGGTTTGGTAGGTGGATCGGAGCCGTGATGCTAGTCTCTTATCTTGCGTTTATAATTTTGGACTTCACTGTCATCCACGGCGTTGCTAAAGATACCTGAGGCATTGTACTGTACATTTGTATCTCTTGAGCGCCCCTGCATACTGCTAATTCTAGCACTGGGATCGCTTTCTGCCTGAAAAGAATCCAATCCGTCTTCAAGATGGGGACAGGATCAGCGAGAATAAATAAATTATTTGGAAAGAGATTCAACCCGGTCCCTCTGGTAAAGCGGTGAGCTTCTTTTCAAATTTGAATCTTGCATTTTAACCTCCGTGGATACAACGACAGCAATGCCGAGGTCGTCTGAGGACTGTCGCTGTTTAAAACCGGCGTCGAGTTACTCCGTACCTGGCGCGTAAACCCCAACATGTTGCTATACGCGTGCCCCAGGTCTACAACGCCACTCCAGATCATGAATCATCCGGCCTATCAACGTGGCGAGGTCGTGTTCCCCCCTTTGCCCCCGATCGCCAAGAGGGCAAAGTGCGCTCCCTGGACCGGCCTTGCCGCAAATTTTATCAGGTCCCCATTATCATTATTCCGATAGTGACCATGACCAGCCATATTATAAAGGTCCGTAAAGGGCAGATCCGTTGCCGTGTTGTTCAACCACTCCGCTATGGCGTCCACGAACAGCCGTCTCGTGCTTGGCTCACAAGTCGCCGCCGCCGACATCTTCCAGTCGCTCTTCATAGACGACTGTCTGCTGCAGAGGGGGACTCCGAATATCTGAGACACCTGCGTGTACCAGTCGGAGGGACTGCATGTTGTATGTTCTCTGAGGGATGATGTCAATGTTGAGCAGTTCGTCCGGGAAGATGTTGGCGTGATCCTTCAGTTAGGAGAGTGTGGTTTTCCGACAGATCGATCGCAAAGTTTCCCATTTCTTGACTCTGAGAGGAGCCGCTTTTCGCAGGTTTGGGAGCACCGGGAGGCTCTCGGACCCAGCTCCCATATACATATATTTATTCATATGAGACATCGTCGACTATTACAATGCCTTCCCAGTCCAGCTTGTTACCCGTCCAGAAGATGGCGTCGGTGGTATTCAACGTCCCCTTGTGGTTGATGTCCATGCGTTTGTATAAGGCGATCGAACGGCCAAATGGCACTGCCGGAGGTTTAACCGGCCAGTAGGAAGGATCAGCAGAGGCTATACCGTAGAAGACTGATAGTAAGTTGCTGACAATGATGGGGCCCGATATTGCAATCATTCTTGCTTTGGATCTTGTGATAGTGATGCTGACCCGTCTTTCCAGGACATAGCCGGTACAAAATTGTCCTGACAATAGCGTCTTTGATCAACTCTGTAAGCAGAAAGATGCTCACTTGTTTGAAGCCAGAGCCATCTCTTCCCCGCAGTACGGAGTCAACGGTAGATCCTCTGTCATTCCCGTTTGCTTCTGTAGTTTGGTGAACGAATGAGCATGAAGAGTTGGCCGGGAGCTTGCCACTGTGTATTTGTTTGGGTCAGGAAAGAAAGGAATCTTGACGTAGAAGCTGTCCTATATGAATCAAGTTAGAATATTTGTTACGAGAGACAATTTACTCGCATCATCGTACCTAACAAAAGCAGGGACTGTTTCCATCCGTGAAAATGTGGGATTAAAAGAGGCAAAGGAGGGGGTCGCGGAGATCGATGACGCAGACCCGATGGTTTCTTTAGGGCTTTGCGGGAGTTCTGGACTCCCGGTGAGCTCCAGGGTGTTTAAAGATTGACGACTGCAGCAGGAAATACTAGGCTTTATCTAAGTAAGAGCCGATATTATGGGTGATTCGGTGCCTATATCTCCAATTGGGTATTCAAACAATCTGTGTGCCGCGGACCCCTTTTACGATGAACAGAACTAGTCGAATGATTTCGGATCACCTGAGTTTAGTAACTATTCTGATGAGGAGACCACTGTCTAAGTACAGGATCGAGATAACGGGGTACAAACATCCATCCGATGAACTTAGGTATGAAACTGCCATTCGGCACCATGACTCAAAGTAACCCAATAAGGAGATGCCGAGATGGCCTCCCAGCAGTACTATTTCAATTTCCTCGACATTAAATTTGTCGCTGCGCCTTCTTCTCAGTGCTTTGTTGAGTTCCCAGGTCAACGGCCTGTCATTTCCAACCCCAACAAGCTTAACCGATATCTTCCATCTGATTCTTTCATCGTAAGCGCTGCCAAATACCAGAAAGAGATATGGGATGAGGGGACAGAGCCAACGGATGCTCCGCAAATGGAGACCTGGATCCACGATTACTGCGAAGAGTACTTTGAATCGGAAACCAAGTTCTACGATTGGGTCAAGCCTCTACAGGGCAGGGACGTACCCAGGCTTCTGGCGACCGTCTCCTATGAATTATGCAGCGCTGGAAACCCTGCGTATCAGCATTTCTTGAGCGTTCCAGGGATCATCATGGAATTCTTCGACGGATTCTCCCTTTTCGAAATGCCCACCCGTATTCCCAAGGAGCGCTGGCAGGAAGTCATCGATTCGGCCGTTTCGACTGTCGACAAAATGGGAGCTGTATACGGCGTTCTTAACAAAGACATAAGCTCCAGGCGAAACATCAAAGTGCGAATGGTCCAGGAGGATGGCGGGAAAACTTCCTACCAGGTCGTCTTCTACGACTTCGCGCTTAGTTCCACGAGAGACGGTTTTAAGACAGAGGAGGAGTGGCTGGAAGCCAAACGGAGCCAGGATGAGAGAGGTGCAGTGGGTGCGGTCATGCAAAATCAACTGAATAGGGCGGGAGCCCGGCTATTACAAGTTCTCATGGGTTGACGTTACGGATCCACGGTTTTACGAAGGAATAAGGGATTCGCTGAAGAAGACAGAAGGTTGATGTGAAGGGCCACCAATGCCGGAATTTGATCTACGAGGTGGGACCAAAGTCAAGGAACTGCTTGAGGAGATACTGCAGAAGAGGCTACATGAAGGACGCTAATGCTATTCTTGCTAAATAAAGTCTGAAACGAATTTCGAAATATGTGCCAAAACCAGATGGAATTGAAGTGTTATACCCAGTAAGAAAGTTCGAATCCAGGCCTACCTTGCAATGAATAAAGATAGATCTGTGTGATGTCAAGATGATGTTGCCATATGTGATAATACTAGCAGCCTGAAAGCTTCTCAGTAGTTGATAGCTGCAGAGTTGAATGGTCTTAGACGACTTATCTACCCGTTCCAGCATAGATCCACCACATGATCTCCTATGCCCGAATCCGGCCCAAGACAGCATATATGACTCTGTCAAAGGAATGTATCGTTCCGTCAAAGGGGTATACTGATTTTATAAGTGTGTTTCGGGAGGTAGGACGGCTGCGAAACCTGTGATGAAACTCAAAAGGACTAGTGAGGATTTCTAAAATAATCATGGACAGATCAAAGGAAGAATTCAAGATCTTCATCATCCTCTATCTATCTCTAGTCGATCCGTTTTACCCGAAGTCACTCTGTTTCAGTATCATTGATATAATTCTTCAATAGTACGTTCCTTCCTCATCACTTGATATGTCAAAACAAACAGTGAGAAGGGGGATGCATTTTCTTCCTAAAAGGTTCATGTAGAACGAGAATGGATTGGTATGGGATAAGAGTACCTGAGCGATATCCCCTAAAGGTACATTAGGCACCTAGGAGGTATGTAGGCAGCAATCAAGGAACTGTAGATGTGTACCGTACTATTACATTACCAGTACTTCCTGAGCCAGCTAGCAGTTGAAGACCACGGTATGCTACTCGCTCATGGAGCCGTAACGTTTAAATTACCGAAAAAAGGAAATTTAATGATATCACCAGGTGGAGTATCCAATCCTTCCAGAGAGTCTATTCCCTGGTGGCCAACACTCGCCACATAGAATACGTCTTGGTAAAAGGTACACGCCAATAGGAGCTCGAAAATTCGTAGTCCCAGCGAGAAATTGCCCCCAGCTTGCCTAACTCAGTACTTTGTTTGCCGTGTATTGCTTTGTTTTGCCCCCCCCCCCCCCCCGGGGGGCGTGACTGCGGAGCTCGCCACACCCCCTTTGCTACGACAAATCTACTCTTCCAAGAATAAGAGAAGAAGATGCCTGTTTGGTCTTTAGCTTTCGAAGGGGCACCGTATCACATCCCCGACTCCAGGCTCCGGAAGAGCTGTGTCTGCCGACTGCGAATCAACGCGTTGTTGGCAAACCCCCTCCGCCACGAGAGAGTGCTGGACCGTTCGAATACTGTGGCGTACGCGTGCCTGGTGCCTGATGGCAAGATCCACGGATTCTTGGCGGCTTCTAGAAGGGTTCTCGAAGGCAACCTCCACTCTTGACAGGTGCCTCGCGCTTCAACCGTGGCAAGCCGCCAACCCAATCAGCGATGCCTGAGGTGTCGAGGAACGTGCCACCGGCCGTTGCGGCGCTGCATCAGAAAGGAGCAGGCGGTCGGGTAGAATCCGGCAGAATCCAGGCGGTGGCGGCGGCAGCCCCCTACCGCCCCCACCCGCTTACTAAGGAATATCGCCTCGCTTAGCAGCTCTCGCTTACGTTAGCGTAGCGCACGGGCCACGAGCAAAGTTATAAAAGGGCGTCCCGGCCGGGTCGATTTGGAACTTTCCTTCCTTTCCTTCACCATCCGAGTGCACGGGCAGTACGCGTATCTATGAGGACTCGTCCGAGATCGCGTTTTTGCTAGTTGAAAACTACCTAGTTTGACCGCTCCAGTTGGTCTTCGTGATCGGCTGGGAATTTTTGAAAAATTATCCATCCAAGACTCCCAACTTGATGTTCGGAGTCTCATCTCTGCGGACGGTCTGCACGGGCATAGCTGCCCGTGTAGACTGTCCGGCAGTTCCTGCTGGCTCGTCCTCCCTGAGGAACAGGGCTGCAAGGAGTGGAAGATCCATCTTCTTTTCACTACTGTTTGTCATCCTTGTTGATGGCCTGTAGAGAAGGGAAGTTGGATCTCAAGATGATTGGTTTATTAGGCAGCAGCCTGGAGGCGAATTGTTCTCACGTGATCATTCGCAGCTTCCACTTGCGACTTGTCAGCTCGACATAACCGCGACCTGGGACGAGTCTACTCGTCGGGTGCCTGAACGTTGCAGTGTAGCTATGTGGAAATTTGTCGTGATCTTTTAGTCTTTCATAGGTACTACATATTCAGGGAAAGTAGGCAACAATAATACATCGTGGGAAAAGTTTAACAATGCATGTTCGCTGTCCTTGAAATCGGGTTCGTGAATTGGGCAGAGTGGCTGACAGAAAGCTTCTGCTTAGTGCTCCTTTATCAGTGCGGAGTGCATCATCTCAAAGTCGACTTTGCTATCGTAGCAGCTCAACTGGCGGTGTAGTTATATCCGTAAGAATGCTCGTTGCAGTGCAGAAAGAGTCAAGTCCACTTTGATTATTGGATCAAAAAAATGATTTAATAATAGCCGTTGTTCTGTCCTGGATGCCACGAATCTTGTATTATTATTTTTCTGATACTCTCGGGCAACCTTTCTTCGTGGGGGAAGCCAGTGGTTTCAGGTGGTCGGTCCATCAAGCTTGCTGGATGAATGAGACAAAGCACGAGATCGGGTACAGATATGTCTGTCGATTCTGCAACATTCTTTGCAGATACTGGGATAACGCTATTTGTAGGTATTCGATCAATAGAAATAAATACAATGCCGTGTCTGTTCATGATCCGCAACCTACCTACCTCTCTGTAGTACCGTAGGAATCACATTGGTAGCTAGCTAGGCAGCTAGCAGGTACTGCGCACGGAGTACTCCGTAGATAGATCTGGAATCCATGGATATTTCTACCGCATACTGCGAGCATCCAGATGTGGTCCGTGCTTTGCGATTCTACGGTACTTGCGTACGTCATTGGCTTCACCCGATCCCGCCTCCATCTCCATCTCCGTCCCCGCGGAGAAGTCGTGCTAGACAGGAAAACATCTGTCAGGAATTGGATCTTACGTACCTATCTATCCTATATCTATCTGGCAGATAGGATGTCGCACACGGTCCTCGTCACGGGCGCGACAGGCCTCCTCGGCCGGCAGGTCCTCAATGCTTTCAGGCGGGCGGGATGCATTGTGGTCGGACAGGGGCTGACGAGAGCTACACCGCCGACGATCCTCAGGGCGAATCTGGAGAAACCCGACGAGGTGGAGAGGCTATTGAAAGAGACACAGTAAGCAGTACCTGGTGTGCTCCCCCTGCGGGTTGCTTTGAAGTTGGGTGCTGGGCGTAAAGAGATGAAGGGAAGTTTCAGCGGTGCTGATACTTGGGATCTTTGCAGACCGCAGATTGTCGTCCATTGTATGTTGTATTTCCGAGAAATCTTCAAAAACTCGACTTATCGACTTATATATGATGACCACAATTGCCAGGTGCCGCAAACCGCTCGCCTGATCTATGCGAAAAGGACCCCGAGCAAGCACGCAGGATCAACGTCGAAGCTACCCGCGCCCTCGCCCGAGCGACCTCCTCCCGCGGTATCCTCCTCATCTATATTTCCACAGACTATGTATTTTCCGGCCGCGAAGGCGAAGCCCCATACGCGGCGTCTGCGCCGACTAACCCGACGAACAAATACGGCGAGATGAAACGGGATGGAGAGATCGCGACACTCGAAGAGACTCGTGACAGCGGCCTGGGGGTTGTACTGCGTGTGCCTGTGCTGTACGGACCGGCGAAGAGCAACGATGAAAGCGCTGTCAATGTCCTCGTCGACGCCGTATGGAAGGCGCAGGATCCCAACGCCGGCATTAAGATGGACGACTGGGCACAGCGGTATCCGACCCACACCGAGGACGTGGCAAGAGTATGCCTACATGTAGCGGCGAAGTACCTCCGCGAAAAGGACAGGATCAGGTCACTGCCTAAAATCCTGCAGTTCACGTCGGAGGACCGGATGACCAAGTATGAGATGTGCGAGAAGTTTGCTCAGATTCTCGGCCTGTCGTTGCCAGGAATGATCAGGAACAAGCAGGGGAATGATCCCAACGCGGCCGTCCAGCGGCCGTATGATACCCATCTGTCTACGAAAGAGCTCCGGGATCTTGGCATCGATGTCAGGACGGTGAACTTCGAGGCCTGGTGGTGCGTATATCTTTCCTAAAATTCACATCACTGTGCTAATTTTGGCGTAGGAGACGACAACTGCGCGGGTTCGGGAAGTGACTATGAGCTTTCAGTCGGTCTTCGAGCCATTGTAGTGTATATACTGCGTAGAAAAGTCTTCAGTTAGTGCAATCTTTTCACTAGACACGTACTGTAGAAAGGGCTTACGGCAATGCTCCACTGATTAGGTCAGCTTGCATGTAGCGCATATCTAAATGTCCCCCAGTCGTACGGGATCCAATTTAGCGTATGCAAAATTTGGTGCAGTCTTGGCACACCAAAACCTCAAAAAATT
>ENA-UOWK01000344-UOWK01000344.1-bioreactor-metagenome-genome-assembly--contig:-NODE-344-length-34174-cov-30.160321_pt1 | contig 34174 bp, 39 predicted proteins | sample MGYA00238157_ERZ761612 | MGnify/ENA primary metagenome ERZ761612 (study PRJEB28901, sample SAMN06268035) | bioreactor metagenome | isolation source: Joint BioEnergy Institute, California, USA... | reverse complement strand
ATTTTTTGAGGTTTTGATGTGCCAAGACTGCACCAAATTTTGCATACGCTAAATCACGCAACCGAGCGGATCACCTAACCATATTAATATCGGAAAGGAAGGCTATTTTCAACCCCTAAAATAACTTTTTGCATTACTAAAACTAGCTATTCTTGTGCTGCGGACATTGCGTTCGCCTATGTCCTAGAATATGGCAGTCACTGCAGCGTGGGGGGGCCTGTTGAGGGTGTTGTTCTGTATCTGCTGCCTGCTCTGTAGGGATAGTAAGGATAGCTTCATCAGCCTGATTCCTCTGTTGAATGAACTCCTGACCTTCCTGGATAGAGAATCCCTCTGCAGTTTCTATCTGCCTCCTAGATCGCTTCTTATTTTGAAGCTGCTTTTCATGTGTGGCGCGTAGATCCTGATTTTCCTTTGCAAGAAGGATAGTGTTATTCATTGCCATCTCACACCCCTTGATAAGCTGATCTAGCGCAGTCTTAGCAGGGGTAGGAGGACTATATGTACACTCCCTAAGTAGCTTCTTAAGTGTACTTTCTTGCTTTTTCAGCTGCTTAAGATTATAAGGTGTTTTTGGGATGGAATCTGTTGATCAGCTGCCTGGTGGTGTAGGGGTTTTAAGCTGGATATTAAGCTGACTGAGCACCTGATCTGGATTCAGTGGTATTAATCCAGTTGCTGAAAAGCCACTTTTGATATTATCCGCTGAAAAGATTGCCGTGCGAGCTTGTGGATAGGCCTCAAGGAAGTCAAACTTATCGATATGGTTGAAACCAAGTCGCATCTTATCCTCAATCAAGCGGCCATACGCACGCTTTAACAGAGAGAAACAGCCAACATCCAGAGGTTGAAGGAGATGTGATGAATGCGCAGGCATGCAGATTGGAATAATATCATTCTCACTGCAGATTTGATCAAATTGAGGCGTCAGATGGCTCCCATGGCCATCAAGAATCAAGAGTCAATATCTACCAGTTGTACAACTGGTAGTAGCAGGAATAAAGACTTTTTGAAGCCATTGTAATCCAATCTGATCAGTTGTCCATCCATTCTCGCTAATCTCAATCCGCCAGTCAGCTGGTAAGGCTGTATCTTGATACAAACCCTCAATATGGACCTTTCCTTTAAAGATAATACATGGTGGAAGCACCCATTCAGTAGAGTTGACACACTCTATAGATGTAACCCATTCGCAATTCCCTGGCTGGATAAGAAAGGGCTGACCAAGCATCTCAGATCTTGTAACTACCTTAGCAGTAGCTACTAAGCCCATTGCAAAGCCAGTTTCATCAAAGTTATAGATATCTTCAGGCGCAATCCCATGCTGCATCATAGTGATCTGGACTCAATTAAACCATTCTAGGATGATCTTTGGGTCTTCGCATTTGGCACGCTGATGATTATAGCGCCTAGAGAAACAGGTTTTAATCTCATCATGCTGATTGATGAAATTATATACCTATTTCTCTCCAACAGTCTGGGTAGTGGTTTCTCCACACTTTGAAAGAAGGATATTCGCCATTTCTTGTACATGGGATGGTCAGGGAGCTGCTCCACATCAATCCATTGATAAAATCCAATGTATAAGTGATTCCTCTTCATTTTGAGTCATTTTATGACTGTTTGTGTATAATTCGGCTCGAAAAGTATGCCCCTTTAGGCGCCGTTGGAGGGTAGTATAAGGCACATTATAGACATGTGCAGCTTCATGAATATTGAGGATTTCCTTCTTTTTCAGAGCTGATACTGCAAGTAGAACCCTTCCCTCCTGCTCAATTAAACTTTTCGAGTTTTCATGCGCTTTTGGTGGCATGGTGGCAGGCTGAAATGCTTCAGCTTTTGAAATGGCAGTCAAAACGCGTTGGGTGATCCGCTCGGTTGCGTGATCCGCTCGCTTACCGATTACGTTAGTTAATGTAGCTCCGGGGGATAGGAAAAAGAAGCTTTAAGGGGGTGGGGAATTCCGCCGGAAGGCAGTGTGATTCCTACCCCCGCTGAGCTTTTATGTAGTTGTGCCGAGACCACATCTCAGTTGGCATAGATAATAGGGTTAGAATGGATCTTGTTATAGATATATTCAGGGCTCATTGACTATGCCTAGCATATGCCTAAAGCACCATTGTTTCTCTTTATATATGGAGATTATTAATTGACATCTTCCCAGTATATAGAAACTTGGCTTTAAAATATATCTGGCGTATGCGAATCCTCTAAGTGAATCCGAGGCAAGCTAGCGAACATGTCAATTTTCAACAGCACCAAATACTTGTCAAACACAATTTGTTGTGCGATTGTTGCAACAATGACTTTGCAAGACGGTTAAGGTTGTAGCCATGAGAGATCGTTTCATGTACAGAATTTGACAATCTATTTAGTGATCTCCTCAAAGAATTTGACATGCCACCAGCATAACTACAACGGCCAGAAAATATAATATGGGTGCCAACATCGGTTATGGCCGAATTTTGCAGGCATGCAAAACCTGTTGGAAAAACTGTAAGAGGAACATGGCTTGTGAATAGGTATATAACCGAAGACCTCCCGGGAGCAGCTCAACATGGCAGGTTCCCTGTCACATTGGCAGCGAAGACTAGATAGAGAAAAAGCAAGTGCATGGATGGCCTGTGTGCCCTTCTCAACAAGCAGCGTGTAATTTCTCCTTTCTTTTTTTTTCCTCTTTTTCTCTTTTCTTGCCTTCTCTTTTCTTTTTTTCTTGTTTCTTTTTTCCTTTTTTTTCACATTCTCTCACGTGGAAGCGCCAAAGTTGCGAGTCGGTTAACTCGTAGGGTGTGAGATCAATCCCAAGACCATATTACAACAATGCAAAGGCTGCTCGTCGACCGAATCTCTCGAGTGACGCTGATGATGACCTTCCGTTGTATTCCTAGCTCACTTCCCCAACAGTGATCCCAAGGCAGACTTCCTCCAGGGTATAATGTTCAAATTCTTTATGCGAGTACGTATGATCTAATTGAACGTCAGTCTCAACATTAGCACAAGTACCATGCAATGGTGCCAGCAATGATAGGGCAAATGCCTGAAGTCCCCGCTCATTTGAGGCAATGCAGCTTTCAACCTGAATGTAACAGTATATGCTGCTAGAATGCGCTGTCACTCTGGAGTTGGAGAGTATAGTTGCCTAAGGTAGCATACCATGAAATCGGCAAGGCGTCTGCATTCATTCTGGACAGAAAGCATGTAGTATCGTGATATCACCTAAGAAATACAGGAATGGAAAAGACAGCAGGGTATACCCAAATCGCGAAATCGAATATAATCAAAAATGACAACAGGCAGACTTATCTGTTTTATTCGCCTCCTTTTGGAATCTATGGGTGCTGTATCTTCAAATCACATCCTAAATTACTCTACTCATCTGCTAAAATCACAAGACAACCTCCTTCTGTCATCCATGTTCCTAGGCTTCGCGTTACCCGTACTCACCCACTACTTGCTGCAGCAATGTCATCAAGGCAAGTTACGCTAGACTCGGCTTATAGCTTGAAACCTTATTCTTGATACCTGGCGTTGCAGTAGAGTTTTGCGGGGTAAGGATAATCGCTTTGAAACCCACTATCCTGCACTTTGGGTTACATACAGTACATCTCATCCAATAGCGTATGATACAAGCACATGAGCAGGTCACTAGCCACATATACTGCAACCTTCGTTTTTCCTGCGACAAATAGGGCACTTAACGACTGAGAAGAACTTATCTGCAGAAGGTAGTATTTTATGAGTCACAAGGGATGATGGTTCATAGCAAGCCTCAATAACATCAAATGTTCAGGACAACAAACTCAGACCACAACAGTTGAATGCAGGGTAAAGGGTATAGATAAAGTGTCGAATACACAGTCATATCAGACTCCTCTGAGCAATTCCTGCGGCACAAACTCTTTCCACTAGCGAGGAAAAGAGAATTGCTAGGGCTTAAAGAGGAACCGGGGGGCCGCCATGGAATATCACATGGAGCAACATTCAAGGCCTAGGAAGGCAGCACCTTTGCATCCTGGTTCTAACAAGGGTATTCTCCTTTGGAACAATGGATTTTAACCGATTTCATTGAACCAATTGAAAGAGGCCCTAATTGCATCACAAGCACTAGGCAAGTTAAGTCAAGGTCAAGAGACATGGTCAGCTGCATACTCTTAAGTACTCATTGTAATGCATTTCCGTCAAAAATTCGGACCGAAAGACCTGCTTCTCATATAGTTCGTGCGCATAATGGTTGTCCTAGCCGCAGTAAAACAGCTCAGGATGCATGCAAAAATGACAGAAATACATGGAGATGTCCTCTAGAGAGGAGATGGTGAACTCTACTACCTGACATTTCCACAAATCAGCTCTTCCATGAGAACTCTGCCTGGTCTTGTCCAGTCCTGTGTATCTAAATGCAAGGGATCTCTCTGGTGGTTCTTTCCAACCTCATGAAGAAGATGCAGCGCTTAAATACAATGCTCTTGCCGGTGATTCGGTCTGCTCTTTCACCAGGAAGGAGCAATGCTGCTAACGCACAGTCTTCACTGTTGAGCCATTCACCATTTCTACCGCTGGTATCACGTTTCTCGCGGGTCCTACCATTCCCCTTGAACCTCTCAGACTGCTCTCGATTCAACCTCTCTTGTGCTCCTCAAGAGAGATTTCGATTGCTGAGCTTTCTATTCCCCCTGCTCCATAGCAGACATGAAGCACCACTTACGATCTCTCCTCGTTCTTATCCTCGGAGTTCTGGTCACTTTCGTTGGCGGCCTCCCAGTTCTCGAGGATGCCAATGCAGCCGCCACAGGTGACAGGCTTGTATTCTGCCACTTCATGGTGATTTTCCTTTGCTTCATCTGTAATAAACAATATCTGATATGTGGATCCAGATTGGAATTGTCAGCAATCGTCAGAGTGCCGCCGACTACGATGCCGACATGCAGCGCGCGAAGTCACTGGGTATCGACGCCTTTGCGTTGAATATAGGCGTGGACTCTTACACCGATAGACAGCTCGACCTGGCGTATGAATCGGCTGCAAACAATGATATGAAAGTGTTCATATCCTTTGACTTTAACTGGTATAACACTGGCCAAGGCAGTCAGATCGGGGCAAAAGTGCAACAATACGCCAGCAGACCTGCACAGCTCAAAGTGGATAACAAGGTCGTCGTTTCCTCATTTGCAGGCGATGGCGTTGATGTCAATCAAATCCGGGCTGCGGCCGGAGTGGACCTGTTCTTTGCTCCCAACTTCCATCCAGGTTCCGGGGACTTCAACGTTATTGATGGAGCGTTGAACTGGATGGCCTGGGATAACAATGGCAACAACAAAGCACCGACGCCAGGACATAATGTGACTGTGGCCCAGGGCGATCAGGCCTACATTGCTGCCCTGGCAGGAAAGCCATACATTGCCCGTAAGTCTTCCACGTTCCGATAGCGTTAGTCACAGAGTGACGCGATGGCACCCCACAATTCTTTTTCGGCAAAGATGTCGGAGACGGGGGCACTCCTCGATCCCTCTTTGATGATAGATGCTGACATTGGATTCCACATTTAGCTGCGTCTGCTTGGTTCTTTACCCACTTCGGTGCCGAAGTATCGTATAGCAAGAACTGGGTGTTCCCTTCCGATCTCCTCTGGTTTAACCGTTGGCAGGAGATCTTGCAACTTGGTCCCAGATTTGTTGAGATCGTTACGTGGAACGACTATGGTGAATCACATTACATTGCTCCATTGTCCTCTCCGCATACTGATGATGGAGCTTCGAAATGGGTGATGGACATGTAAGTTTAATTCTTCCTTCCAGGCAGTGGTGGGAGAATCTAAACTATCCCAGGCCGCATAATGGGTGGCTTGAAATGTCCAAGCCCTTTATTGCTGCATACAAGGCCGGCAGTACTTCTGTTAACAACTATATTACCGAAGACAAATTGATTTACTGGTACCGTCCTACGCCAAAGGACGTCAACTGCGACTCGACAGATACGACCATGAAAGGCAATCCCGACAACTCGAGCGGAAACTTCTTTCGCGGGCGTCCCAATGGATACGAAACAATGGAAGATAATGTCTTTGTTGTCTCGCTGCTCACTTCCCCTGCGACAATCCAAGTCCAATCGGGTTCCAACACGCAGACATTTAATGCTCCGGCGGGCGCCAGTGCATTCTCGATCCCGATGGGCGTCGGAAAGCAGAGCTTCTCAGCCACACGCAACGGACAAACGATTCTGAGCGGCACCAGCCTTAAGGACATTGTCAACACCTGTATCTGCGGAATCTATAACTTCAACGCCTATGTTGGGACAATCCCGGCAGAATCCACAATCGATAAGCTTCAGCCAGATGGGCTGGCAGCACTATCTCAGGGTTTGTCTGTACCTTGCCCGACCAATACCTTAGGCGCCAATGCCGCAGCTGCGGTAATTACTGGCGCGCCTATGTGATTCACATATGGGCTGGTGGGCACTGCTACCGAGAGCATCTCAAGGTTATTGGCTCATCTATGGATACTATTGACATCATGTATTTATCATAGGAGCATCATCTAGCAAGGAATTCTTGCTAAGGTGTATCCACATACTAAATCTGACAGATGATTTAGCGTGTGCTGCTAAGTAGGCTTAGAAAAAAAGGGTATCAAAATAATTCAGAGGCCCTCCAACTGACTTTCATAATTTGGATAACTGAAGAATTAAGCAATCAAGTGACTTAGGCCGATTGGTTTGAGTTAGTGAACGGTTGAGCAAATGAAAGACACATTGCAAGGCAATTCAGCCATAGACAGGAGACTTCAGGTCTCATGGAATATTCCTTACTGAGTCGACTCCCGGAAGAGACCAAGCGACTCCACCAGCGGCCGATCATTGATCGCAAACAGATACGCATCGGCACTCGACGTGCAGGTGTGCTGCACCTGCGACCACGCTGGCACCGCGAACGTGTCACTGGCCGTCCACTTGATCTCCGTCTCGGTACCGTCCGCGGTTTTGATCTTTGTGCTGCCCTCCCCGCTCTCGACGTGGTAGACGAACGAGCATGTCTCCTTGTGTCCCGGGGTCGTGTATCCGGCGGCGATGCGCTCTGCCTGCGCGCTGATCCGGTCTGAGAGGTGCTTGCGGTCTTTTCTGTTGTAGTGGTAGACGGAGTGAGGCCGGCTGTTCTTTTCTGCGTCTAAGCCCACGCGGACGTCTTTCCAGGGGAAGCGGAGGGGGCTTGAAGGGGCGGGTCTTTTTTATATGTCTCATCTTAGTATAAACAAGATGTGAAATGGTCGATTAAAAAAGCATCGAAACTGGGAGGGGGAAGTTCGTATGGCAGCTTACGTGCTAGGGTGTCGACTCTCCTCGTAATTCTCGGCAAAGTTGACCGGGACGCTCCTGAAGAGCGGAAGATCCAGGCCGTCGAGCCAGATGATCGGGTTTTTGCCCTCGTTGCCGTGGTCGTGCCAATTCCATGGCGGGGTGAGGATGACGTCCCCGCGCTCCATGGGGATCTTTTGGCCTTCGACAGCCGTGAATCCATCCTCTCCCTCGATGATGAACCGCAGCGCGAACGCGGTGTGTCGGTGCGCGGGGGCCGTCTCGCCCGGCAGGACGAGCTGGAGGCCGCTGTAGACCGTATCGGTGGTGTGGGGGGCTTCTGTTGTGGTATGGTAGTGAGTGCCATTGAGAGATATACGTGCGCACACACACAGAGAGAGGAAGTGTGAACATACGCATATTGGAGTTCACCAGCATGAGAACCCTCCTCTCCGCCTCTTCCGCTCCCACGATCTTCCCGGCCTCCATCAAGGATGGCCGCAGCTCGCTGTACCTCCATACGGTTGGAACCGCCTTGGGGTTTGGGAAAGGAGGAACCAGCTGCGAGAGAACGGTCCAGAGAGGAGCGGCGTGTTTCTCGTGGAGGGATTTGAGGAAGGCATCTTCCGTGGAGGACGGTGCGAGCTGGGTTGCTGTCGCCGTCGCCATTGTCTTTTGTTGTCCCCGTGCTTGATCAATTGATTGAACAGAGGATTCTTGGAGACTCTGGTGACTTGAATTCGATTTATTTACTCGACGAGATCAATGGATTGATGTATCGGTTTAGTTTTATAACGTCTATCCTGCCAAAGAGACCTTCTTGGACATTTATTCCGTATACATACAACTAATTAGCACCTATTTATCTACTTAATTTCCTGAACTTCTCGAGCGTCCAATCTTCTCCATCTGCCCCGCATGTATGAAGTATGGAGGCTTCATGGCTAACCTTCCTTCGGGATGGCGTTCCGGGGTTCTCTCGGATCATGATCCGGCATGCATCCGAAGCCTCTTGGCAACCCAGCACATGGTACTCGTGGACATGACCCTGGGCTGAGGAGATGTGTCGGCTCGTCGGTAGTTCATCCTTGCTTTAATTGAGGGGTAGATCAGATGGCTTGGTCATGGGGTCCGCTGTTTGCTCTTGTCCTTGTCGGCTTGATGCGGCAGCGCCTATAGAAAAAAAAGGTTGTGGGATTACGCGGGGAGCTCTTTTCAGAAGAATGCATAGTTTCAATCGTTTTGTTTTGAGCTGCGTGGAAATGTAGATTTCTTTCTTTTGTATAGTTATAAATCTATGGTACAAATATGATTATCACATCAGAATTACACCTCGGAGGTGCTACAGGAAAAGCTCTGTATACTACCTAAATGATACACTTCATCACTCGGTAGTAGAAGTATAGATGATGTCCTACTAATTCATCTATATTCTCTCAAAATACTACACACATCAATAACATGAGGAAGTCTCAATGATCAGGCATCTTCACAAACGCCTTCATGCCCCCCGGACTTACGATATATGATGTTTTGCAAGATGCAAATAATTCAGTAGCCGGTCGCAGTACTTCCAAACTAGGAATAGCAGAAAAAAGTCAGCTCTTGAATCGTAAGAGTAATAACAGGAAGTCGACTCTTTATTTCATTATTATGTTTGATGTTCTGGACTTACCCTCCATCAATCAATAAGAGACGTCCGCACGATGACTTTCTGCCCGCCCTGGCTCATCGGCACCGTCCAGAGCGTAAAGCCGCATTGAGTGCAGAATTTCTTGTGCTTTTGCCCTGCTGGCCGTCTGCTTCACAATTCAGGTCCCAGGTTGTGCTCCATTTTCGACAATTTCGACTATGCCCTTGTCAAATTTTGCGCACTGAATAAAACATTTCTGTCAGTGAATGAAGGAAAAAAACGGAACGGCTGGATCGATTTCAATTTATAAAGAATAGATGTCTGTCAACAATTGTCTTGGGGTTTGAGGGCTTTCTTACGATTTGGTAGGGTCCGCCTGCGTTCTTTTGGCAGTCGGTGCAGTAGCACATGAACACCTTCTCGGGTTGTCCGCGGATGTTGAAGGAGACGCCCTCGCATATGCAGGTGCCGTGGTATGTAATGCTATCCATGATGAACGAATTGCCTTCTAGACTCTCAGGTTTTGATCATATTGATTTGAAACTGGTGCAGTTGAGGAAGTTATTGGTATAGTGTCCATATCAATCTCAATTACAGGTGCGGAATATTATACTACGTAGGATTTCCGCGAGAGCGGAACAGAACCGAACTTCTGCATTTCACGTCGTATTTGAAGAATAACGGAAAGAAGGCTACGTAGAAGCAGTAGCTCGCCGCTGGTTAATCTCTCGGAAAGGTCATATCTTCATTGACAGTCCAGAGCAGCCTAGCTGCTTTCCATTTTATTCAAAAAGCTTCAACTTCCTTTTTCGGCCATTACCCCAGGCTTGGAAGCTAAGTAGTTTCTTATTCGAACGCCATGACATTCCTCGTGCTTCCCAGCTGCTCGACAACAACCTCAACAACGTCTCCATTCTTGAGGTACACAGGCGTTGGCTTCATTCCCATCGCCACACCAGAGGGTGTACCGGTCATAATTACAGTCCCCTTTTCGAGAGTTGTTCCTTGACTAACAAAGCTCACAATGTCCCGGACAGAAAACAGCATGTCATTTGTGTTCGAGTCCTGTCGTACTTCGCCATTCACAAAGGTTTGCAGGCGAAGATTATCTGCGGCCCCAACAAGCTGTTCCAAGAGTTAGTCGCTGAGACACAACACTTCTAGTTGTCGTCATCGGTTTATTCTTACCTTTCGAGAGACGAGTACCGGTCCCAGAACTGCAAACTTGTCGAAGCCTTTGCTGAAGCACCACTGTGGAACGCCTCCCGCAAAAGCAGGGTCTCGCTGCCACTTTCGACAAGAGATATCATTGGAGGCGACATAACCGGCTACATATTCAAGTGCGTCTTCCTTGGAGATGTCCTTCCCAGTTTTGCCGATTACTATGGACTAATGGTCGATGAGTAAAGGAATGCCTTCATAAAAAGGATTTAGATATGCACTAACTAGCTCTCCTTCATAGTCAAGACTGTCTTGAGCCAACTTTGGAATTGGTATATCCTCATTGAAGCTGGCAACAGAAGTTGATGGCTTGATGAATATCGACGGATAAGATGGTGGAGTACGTCCTCCTTCCTTAACTAGACATCGTGTTAATAGAGCGTTCTGAACATGACAACTGGAACGGGATTCTCAGCCCACTGTGTTTCATATAGTTGAGTCCCACACAGCGAATAATAGGGACATCAGAAAGTGTGAGGATTCCAAGGAGCTCCTTCACATGTAGACGGTTTGATCCTGCCGCAAGGGAGAAAGGATCATCGCCCACAAGTTCGTTCGCATACAACTTTCCATCGGAGACAAGCGGCACAAGCTGTGTGACATCACTAATATCTGGCTCTCCAAAGCGTGTTTGCCCTTTGTCGTCGACGAATCGAATCAATCGAGACCAGGAAGACATTGTATATAGTTGGCTCTCTTTGCTTGAGGGCTAAAGAATCAACAAGGAGTTCGGCCTATGCAGTACACAGCAGTCCAACAACGGTGGCACTGCACAAGAAGTGAACCATTGCGACACCAGCCCCTGTCAAGCACGAGGACTGCGCCTACATCAGGAAATCATGGAAATGTCCGAGTGGATTGTCCGAATTGTAAACCCGAACATCTGTTACCCGAGGTTCCGACACCCGAAAGCGAGCGTATCTGCTGCACACGGAGGAGTGCGGGGATTCCGAGACTATCGCAACTCGACATCAATTGATGTTCCTTCAAGACTTACGCCCAGACTCCATACGTATTATTATAGCAATTGGTGGACGAGATTTTCATGGACGAACAACAGCCTACCCGCTATCGTGGTCATGGCGGTCAAGATCCAGAAAGATCAGTAAAGCGACGGAAAATCGCTCTTGCATGTGACGAATGTCGCTCAAGAAAAGTAAGATGTGACGGAGGACATCCTGGTATATACTATCCTCCCCCTTCGGAAGCGCATCCGTTGTTCTAACCCACGCTTCAGTCTGTAAGGCGTGCTTCAAGAGATCTGATCTTGGAGTGCAATGCGTGTATAGTGTCGATCCGGCGAAGAAAAGAAAAGTGGATAGAAAGTGAGTCCCGTTTTTTTGACTTCACTTTAATGATAATCCGGTTTCGTTCTAACAGCCGATGAATGATAGCTACGTGATCAGCCTTGAAAACAAAATCAAGGACCTTGAACGTGAGCGTGGCTTTCTCCCGAACTTCCCAGCAAATGGAACAAGGACTGGGGCCCGCCAGCAGCTATCTCAGACCCCTGTAAGCAATGCATTTCCATCATATTCCTCAATGGCTGCAGGGTGAGATATCTGATACGGATGTTCCAAGTAGAACAATTCCCAAACGCCTTCATCAGAAGAAGCCTGTGCTCAAGATTTCTCTGTTAAACCTAGTTCTTCTTTTGCACACATGCTTGCCTCGCCTCTAAGCTATCAGAATGGCCGAACTGGTGATTCCCCAACCCGTTTTGGGGCTTCACGATTGGGATATAAGCCTCTACAGTCTTCATCTAGCGGCTATTCGATATGTAACCAGAGTCAATCGCCGCGTTCACCCATCTCCACGCGGGAAAGACAGACTAACGAGGAAGAATCATTCGACGGCGTAAATGCCATGATGGGTGCCGTCGAGGAAGAACGAGCTACTCAGGGGTTCTTTGGTAGTTCTAGCGCGGCCAGCTTCATTAGGCAGATCAAGATAGCAGTTGAGGAAAAGGCAGCTTCACAAGTGCGGCGAGCATCTGAGTCGGCTTTGGGAAATGTCCCTCGATCGACGCTCATGTCGACGCGTACGACTCAGCCAAAACTCGCCAACTATGTCTTGCCTCCACGGAAAATTGCAGACGGCCTTATGGAGGTCTACTGGAAGCTAGTGTTTCCACTCTACCCACTGGTTGACCGCGCGCAGTTGAGTGCTGCATATGAAAAGATTTGGACGGGGGAAAACTCTGACTACGATGAGAACATGCTTATATGTACTTTTAATGTTATATTTGCTCTCAGTTGCCAGCTCTCTGAAATTATCAAGCCGGAAGAGCGAGAAGCATCGGCTGATGTTTTCTTCTCCAGAGCAAAAGAGCTGCTTCATTTTAACCTATGGCATAGTGGTTCCGCGGAATTGATACAGTGCCTTCTCTTAATGGGTCAATATTTGCAGAGCACCAATTCAGCTCATCAGTGCTGGATCGTCGTTGGCTTGGCGATTCGCAACGCTCAGAGTCTCGGTTTACATCTTCCTCAGACCATCTCTTCGTTTCCAAACCTTCGGGAGCAACAACTAGCCCGAAAACTATGGTATGGGTGTATCTTGATGGATAGGTAGGTGTATCTAGAACATGACAAATACCCATATGGCTGACCTCGCATAGGGTGGTGTCAATGACTTTTGGCCGTCCCGCCATGATATCAAAGGGAACTGGTTCAGCAGTACCTTTGCCTGCAACGATTGACAAGGAGTTTGTAACATCCAATTCCGGTGGTGAAGCATCACAGCCTGCCAACCGTCCATCGATGATGACATTTTTCTCCAGGTCGTTGGAACTCTATGAGATTCTGAACGACATACTTCTCAGCCTATACATGCCAAGTCAAGAAGAAAGTCCTGAGGACATCCATGATTTCTATTTTCACAAAGAATGCACAGTATTTGAGCTTGATCGAGCGCTTACGAAGTGGTGTCTGAAACTGCCCCCACACCTACGATACTCATCCAGCGAGTCTTCAAAGGACCCGATCTTTCGTCGACAAGCTATCGTGCTTAGGGCTAGGTGAGCTTAAGGATGCTTGCTTTCTAATAGATCTAAGTAAAGACCATTGCAACCGCTAATATTTGTACGATCAGATTTCTACACGTGAGGATGCTCCTTTTCAGGCCGACGTTAGCGCGATATTGCACCGCTCGAGAAATAGCAACAGAAGGTCAACTTATTTCCTTGAACGACTCGTTGCCGCAACGAGTCGCTCTTCAATACTCGATTATCTGCGTCAAAGTAGCCCAGGAAGTAATCGAACTGATCTACAACAATACACCGCCGGACGGTTCCACGGGATCTCTTCCGGCTTGGTGGTATAATATACTTTGTAGGACATATCATTCCTCTTCTCTTCATATCATGACGCTTACCAACTTTGAACAGATATCTATACGGCTGCTACAGTCTTGATTGCAGGCCGCCTCCGTCAGGCTATCTTGGCGGAGGTAACGGAATCCGCGATTACAAGATCATGGAACTGTGCTCTCGAAATGCTCCGTAAATACCAAGCATACAGCACGTCCGCAGGACGTTGCGTCGCCGCTCTAGAAATACTGTACGACAGGGTCGTGTCGGAAGGGCGACCTTCCCGGATGCCACCGAATGACCAACAGACTCAGAATATACCCGTGATGTCTGCGCCGAACGCTCTCAACGACATGTCCCTTGGCGAAGGTATGAACGCTGCAGTTTTTGACGGTTTCAACCTACCGGACATGCAGGATATGTCCTGGTTGAATAGCGTGCCGAGTAATCTATGCTAGTTAATGAACATTGGATTTTAGGTCTTCTCAGGGAGTTCTTTGCCATATATACGGGACTAGGCACAAAAGGATCTGGACCCTGCAGTGAAGTTTTAGTGGTGTTTGTCACGCATATATATAACAAGTTCATGATGAATACTATTCAAAATACTTTGATAGACATATCCTACAACAATTGGAACAGACTCACTCATGACTATGTTGGGTGCACCTATTTTCCCATTTTAGATAGCTACTTAGTGACAATTTTCCCTTTTTTACGTTTTTTGTCAGGTAAATAAAGGGCATCTATATACGGGGGTTATATGGGGGAAAAAAATTAGCAAAAAATATGCAACAGCCGGGATTCGCTGGTGGTCACCCACCCAACTACTAACCGGCCGGCGTGTGGCTTAAGTACGGCTGAGCGGACGGGAAGCCCTGTTCTCCACACCCTATGGTCGCATGTACCACATCCGTCCAACAAAGAAATTATTCTTGCCGTCGCCTGTTTGCAGGACTCGAGTGCGCATGGTGGTTTGTTGAGCTCATGTAGGTGTACGGTAAAATCCAGATGCCAGATGTTCCTTGGTGTTTCTGGAGGATATATTTATGCTCCTACTGAGTTTGGAGCGGTAAAAGAAGGCGTGTTCTGGGCTTACGGTTATTAACGGATTACGTGTCACCGCTGGTATGCTTGGGTTATATATAAAGTGCTTCCAGGGTGGGGTACATTATGTCCCCAACTCTTGGACCTGAGGAGGAAAAGAACATAAACATGCACAAAAGTAGCTCAAAGTCGCAGAAACAGTTTATTCCAATCGACAACTGCCATCGAATGGAATGCTATATTTAAAATATGGGCATTCTCTTTCTCTGTTGGTCGGTTGCAAGGACCATGAGGAGAATGCAGCTCCAAAGTCTCGGACCGACCAGACGAGCAGGACCCCTGTGACTCGGTCTGCTCTTCCGTCGGAGTGTTCTGAGAGTTGCAAGGTGCCGTGTTTAGTGAAGTGACTATAGCTGCCGTTGCCCTGAAGAGGCAGCGTCCATTGGACCTATCATGTCCATGGTCGAAAGAGAAACCACACCGCAGAATTCAATAGCCGCTGCCAAGGGAGAAACTCAATTAACAGAATAATGCAGCGCACTTTTCCTCCACGATAGAATCCCATGGGGCCCCGGAAAGCGGTCCAGAATGTACTCCGTACATACTCTGAGGGCAGGCCACGTGCCCATGAGCATGTCCGGGGCTGTTCCGCGGGATTGTCTGGATCTCGTGGAGCCTCAGCCTGTGATTGGTCCGCCCCGGATATGCGGGGTTCTCCGCCAGCTTGTCTTTTCCGCCGTGCGGAGAGCATCTTCGGGATGCCTTCCGAGCCCACGAAACGATTGGCAGGATGGCTTCCCAAGCAGGCTCGGGACAACATCCCGAGACTGACGAGCGGGAGCGCTCCAGCTTATGACCGCGTACCTAGGTATTGAGTTGGCGTTCGATGCTTCCAGACGCGAGGTGGCCCCGTTGACCAGGAGTAAAACATCGGTGATGCGGTGATTCTATAAAGCGACAAATAGAACGAACCAAAGTCAGGTACGGGTCGAAATCGGGCATGCAGCTGGCGGAGGAGAACCTTAAACATGTCGAGCAAGCAACGAGTCTCCTTCAATGTTTTGATCGTTGGCGCCGGCATCGCCGGCCTGGGTGCTGCCATATGCCTCGCGCGTAAGGGCCATAAGGTCACGGTGCTCGAATCCGCCCCGCAACTGAACGAGGTTGGCGCTGGAATACAGATACCCCCGAACAGTACTCGAGTCCTCGATTCCTACGGTCTGAAGAGCAAGTTCCTTGAGAAGGTTGTCTGGCCGAGAGCCATCAACTTCCGACGATATGCGACAGGCGAGTGTATTGGCTCGACGCCGCTGCATCCTACGATGACGGAGGTCTATGGACACCCGTAAGGCACCGATATTTACTACAGAGACTGGAAACGGCTTCGGGTAGCTGACAATGGTCAGATACTGGCTGATCCACCGTGCAGACTACCAAAAACTGCTGTACGGCGCCGCGAAGGAAGCAGGAGCAGAGGTTGTACTGGGAGCGTCCATCGACTATGTCAATGAAAATCTTCCAGCCGTCGTCCTCGTTGACGGACGAAAATTCCACGCCGACCTCGTCATCGGTGCTGATGGTACAGTACACGCGCCCTGCCTCGAGCTTCCGCCCATGACGGGTTTGCGTGCTGACAGCAAAACAAGGCATCCGCTCCAGGACCCGAAGAGCGGTCATTCAGGAGAAAGAAATTGAAGCCAATGATTCACCAAACTGCGCGTATCGTGCAACAGTCCCGGCCAGCGTCATGAACTCCGATGACGAAGTTAAGCATCTGATGACGGACATCAATGCAAACTGCTGGATTGGCCACCAGCGTCATATCATGGCGTACCCAATTCGCCAAGGGGCCATGTATAATTTGGTGCTCTCGCACCCGGGGAAGGCCGCGGTCGGACGGTGGAACGAGCCTGGCAACCTCGAGGAAATGAAGGCCCATTACGCAAACTTCGACCCCGTGATCCGGAAAGTCCTATCGAAAGTAACGGACTGCTTGAAATGGAAGCTAGCTGATCTACCACCCCTGCCAAACTGGGTAAGCAAGAGTGGGAAGGTCGTGCTGATCGGCGATGCCGCGCATGCTATGGTGCCCTATCTTGCCCAGGTGAGTGGATCCGCGATCTCGATTTTGTTCCAGACACTAAATTTAGGAAAAGGGGGCTGCCATGGCCATCGAAGACGGCGCCGCACTTGGTGAGTGCTTGGATCGAGCCATCTCCAAGCGAGACATTCCAAAGGTTCTCCGTGCCTTCGAGACGATCAGAAAGCCCCGATGCGAGAGAGTCCAGGCCGGTTCCCGAGAAAATGGCGATATTTGGCACATGCCTGACGGGAAGGAGCAACAAGAGCGTGACAAGGCAATGATGCAGGGGCCAGCAAGGGATGGAGAGGACCCGAGTTCGAACCCAAATCAATGGTCTGACGAGGAGTTTCAGCCTTGGCTGTTTGGGCACGACGTTTACGCCTATGTGAGTCATCCGAAGTTCTTCCTTCGCCTGGAACACACACCAATGCATACGCTGACATCCTGAGCAGACAAACGATATGTTGGACGTAATTCTGAAAGCGCAGCCCAAGCTCTAACTCCGAGCCGGAAGATCGCCGGATGTCTTGCAGATCGGTACCTGGCGAAGGAGAAGTGTGTTTCAGGAGTAGGACAAGTGGGAAACGCAAGCTGAAGCCCAAAGAGTAGACTGGATGCCTGATTTGCTACAGAGAACGGAGTAGAGCCCGAGACTAGAAGCAAATAGTATCTGAATCCGTATCGAGACGGCGTACTCACCGACTTTATGACGCGGAAAGATAAGGCTGGCCACGGAATCCTGAGGAATCGCGTGGGGACGGCGCCTAACTTCGGCCCCCGCCGGTCACGCCTGGCCGAGCTCGGACACCGTGCCACGCGCGCGCTCAGGTTCATAACTCGTAGCGGCGCCTGGGGAGATGGACCTTCCAGCTCCCAACTTCTCTTTAAACCGCCGGCTCTGCTCAAGCCATGTCTCGTCCTGTTGATTGGAGTTCTCCGGCATCAGCCTAGCTCGTACAGTGTCGACGAGGTCGCTATGGCGATAGTCAAACAGGGGGTGTTTTCGTGGGAGGATGTGCTGGCTCAACGGTATCAAAGTAAGTGAAGTCGCCTAGCTGCAACCAAAGCATGCCTCCTCTTGTGTCTACGGCGGGTATCTGGCGCCACGGAGAGGCGCTGGAGCTTTTGCCGAGCACTTTCGCCGCACTCTCCGCGTTGCCCCAGTACCACGGGAGGAGGGGTAACGGTGATATGGGAAGGGTCCTTTCCTGTCCTTATTCCAGAATTCTCCTAGATGGTTCCTGTTTACGTAGAATCCATGGTATTGTTCTACTGACGCTTCCGTGTGAAGGTAACAAGCCATCCGCCTTGCCAAGGCCTAGGAGACGAACTCTCGCTGGTCGAGGTCAACCTCAGAAGGCCGACGACACTAGGCAAAATGCGGGATGTCTTATATTGACGAAGCTTTCCCCGGAGATCAGGTTGATGATTTGGGAGGAAGCGCTGGGCGGTTTTCGCCTGCATATCATCCAGCGGTCCCACAGACGACTAGGCCATGTCATATGTCCGCTTACAGACTCCTGTGAGATCTGTCGCGGTGGGCTGTCACAGCCCGTAAAGGATGGAGAGGTGCCATCAGAATGGAACCTCCTTTCCTTACCGATGACGTGTAAGCAGATGTAGGTCAGCCCTTGATTTGGCAATACATTTCGACTACTTCATCCCAAAGCATCCATGCAAGCGTGGTAGCGGTTATAATCTGACCTGTCATAGCTATCGCGAGACGATCCGCATGGTCTACTCGTTCAACACCTTTGAGTTCAGCAACACCTGGTCCCTCACGTACCTTCGTCCGACGATCCCCCAGGAACGGTGGGACGACATTCGCGTGCTCGAGCTGAAGTGGGCGTTCCCAGGCCACTGGCTTCCCAGCAAAGATCCTGTGAAAAGTGTCTATGTTTGGGCTGGCCGACAGCAGTGGATCGAGACATGCGAAGCCATCATCAGGATGAAGGGGCTGGAAGAGTTCACCCTCTCTCTGACGGGCAATTGGTTCGGCGAACCGGTGGAGAAGATCCCAATTTTCCTTGAACCGTTGAGGGGTCTGAAGCTGAAGCGGAAGTGGGTTGTTGTGCTTCCAGAGCAGCCTTATTACAGAAATGAGATGTCAAGGCTGAACGTTATCCTTCAGAAGAAGGGCATCGACTGCTGCCTCAAAGCGGCGTGAAGAGGAATCAGAGCTTGGCGTAATGCAATGGGTTCTGGCGACAATAGAGGTTAATTGAAGTTCTGGTTTATTGCCCCAAAGTAAAAGAGCTGCTTGGATAGCTAGCAGAAGCTCGACTGCTTAACTGCTCTGAATTGGAAATATCAAGATAACTGTGCTTTCGCAGGCGAGCACAAACTCAGGAAGAATCAGAAGCATTATATCCGCCAAACTGTTTTAGAAGACACCTCTATTTCCTGTCTCTAAGTCGTAGACTTCTTACTTGCAATATCTTAAATATCCATCAGATGAACACAATATCAGATATGGAATATCGATACACAAGCGGGGGAGTCCGGCACCATTGCGACCTTCCTGAACGGGCTAGCCTGCGACGCTGAGAGCACGATAAGATTAGACCTGATTGCGACATCAAAGGTTCCTCAGCAGCACTCCTCCATGTGTCTCTTCGTTTTCATGCGTCGAGGACACGAGAGAGTCTGATGATATTATCAGTTAGCAGAATGGGGTTTACCAGCACCCCAATCAAGGCCCCGAAACAGCGTCATGGTCTCCTTCGTAGTCGCATACTCCTCTCTTGTCTTATATTTGCAGGCTTAGTTCTTCTATACTTTCAAACCTCGTTGCTTTCGAGGTATTCTTTCAAACTGCGAACTAGCAGCCCGAGACTTTCACAGTCGCAGTGGGATTCTCTCGATGCTGGTTTGCGTAGATGTGCTGAGTTGCAGGCGCCTCCCGAACGATACTCTTTTCCGCTGTCTTCAGAGCGCACAAATCCTCGTTGGACCTCTAAAAGCGGTCAGAAAAAACCAGTGCTCCTTCAAAATGTGACCTTGTTTGATGGAGACGTCTTTCTGTCTCAAAATGTGGATGTTTTGTTTGATAAAGGTGTCATCCGGACTATTTCTCCAGCAGGTTCTGGGGCGAGTGGCCTCGAGCACGAAGATATCGATATACAGGAGTTGGACGGAGCGTTCGTGACTCCTGGACTCATCGATATGCATTCTCACCATCTCGTCGACACTTGGCCAACTTATTCGGCCACCGGCGACGTCAACGAGATCCACCCCGCAACAGGACCAGTCACGCCCTTCGTCCGAGCATTGGATTCCATCAAGCCTTATGATCAAGCTGCCACAATCATTGCTTCTGGAGGCGTGACCTCATCTTTAATTCTCCCCGGCTCAGCAAACATCATGGGCGGCGAAGGCGTAATGGTCAAAAATATTCTAAGAAGAGGTGACTACGGAGAGGAGAACGTTGACGAGTTACTCCTCGAACACGGCGTGCCACAAGCTAGCAGGCGGAGGTACATGAAAATGGCGTGTGGAGAGAACCCTCGACGGGTACACGGCCACACGCGCATGGGAAATGCGTGGATCTTCCGACAACACATGGCGCGTGCCAAGGAGCTGCGCGAGAGACAGGACGCTTGGTGTGCGTCCGCTGCAGCTGCCAGAAAGAGTGGTGATTACGCTGCGATATCTGCGCTCCTGGCCGCTGGGCCGGATGGAAAACCCGGCGGGCTTCCGGAAGATCTTGAGCTGGACTCGACCGTGGCGATGTTGAGGGGGAAGATCGGAGTTAATATCCACTGCTATGAACCGGAAGACCTGGAGGTCATGATTCGGCATAGCAAAGAGTTTGGGTTCCGGATTCAGGCTTTTCACCATTCGTTGAGCGCGTGGAAAGTTCCTGAGCTGATAAAGAGCAGCGAAGAGTACGGACACGCAGGATATCTATCGATGGGATTTCGAAACGTAAACTTACTTTGAGGCATAGGAATATCACTATCGCATTATTTGCAGAATTTGGCATGTATAAGAAAGAGGCGTATGATGCGAGTCTACGAGCCGGTAAGATCTTGGCCGAACATGGAGTACCGGTGGCCTACAAATCCGTGAGTCTGCGATTCTTGTGATATATCCGCTCTGGTTTATACTAACCATACATTGATGGACGCCTAGGACCACGGAGCACAAGATGCGAACGCCAAATATCTTATGTAGGTCACTTCTGCAGCATCTCAGTCGGGACTCTATTCTAACACTAGGTTTGCAGCTCCCAAGCTGCCACTGCGCATTCATTCGGTCTCCCAGAGATCCTGGCACTGCGATCCGTGACCAGTGTACCAGCAAGGTCCCTGAAGGTGGATCATCGCATCGGGCTCATCAAGCCAGGCTATGATGCGGATATTGTGGTGTGGAATTCACATCCGTTGTCTGTTGGAGCGACGCCGTTGCAAGTCTACATCGATGGAAAAGCTACCCTGGAGCCCGTGAAAATAGAGAAGCAATTAGCTTCTGATGGTCCCAGTAAAAAGCCAAAAATGCGTCCAACGCCCCCGGAAGGTGCTCAAGAGCTTTGCTCGAAGATACAGAAAGAGCCAGGTACTATTGTGATCACGGGAATCAATCGATCCTATTTGGATCATCCAAGTAGAACTTCCTCTGGAGGCTCTCTCACGATGGTGATCGACGCTGGCAAGATAACTTGTCTCGGAAGTCATGAAGAGTGCATTTCAACAACTGGGCACATTGCCCACATCATTGGACTCCAAGACGGGCACGTTCTTCCCGGACTCACATCATTCTCCACAAGTCTGGGACTTATCGAAATACCTTCGGAACCAAGCACCAGCGACGGCGTAGTCAGCGCGAATTCGAACCCATTGGACCCTGAAAATGCAGTCTACGCCAAATACGGAGTCCACCTGGATGGTAGGGCCTTCGAGAGGGCTCGAATCGGCGGCGTCACAAGGGCAGTGACAGCGCCAGTGATGGGCGGCAGAACAGCCAATGGCTTTCTGGGGGGAGTCAGTGTCGGGATCAAGACGAGTGGCAACAGGACGATTCTCGATGGTGGCATTTTCAAGGATGATGTCGCTTTGCATTTTCTGGTTGGACAGGGAGCGAAAGGTACGTTATTGGCTTGTTATGAGTTTGGAGCCTAGCTCTTCTGTTTCTAGTTGCTCAGACGGATGGCAGCTTCTGAATGGACGCCCACGGTGTCGTCAGCGATTGCAAAGCTGCGTAGGATTTTATTCGAAAACAGGGGCAAAGATAATATATATGGGAAGGCGGCGGATGGGCTTCTTCCTGTTGTGGTGCATTCTGAGAACAAGGTATACAACCTTCCTTCCATCGAATTGGTTTGTTTTCAAGGTTCAAAGGCTAATATCTGCATCTAGGACGATATTCGGCAGCTCATCAAGCTGAAAAAGGACCATGGAACCGTTAAGCTCGTAATCTACGGAGCGACGGAAGCGCCATCAGTAAGCATCGCCCTTGCAGTCAACCATTAATATTCTTAAAGATATTTTCTAATGCTAATTTACCAATCTACACAAAGGTCGCCCACGAGCTCGCCGCAGCCAAGATCCCAATCATCTTCACAGCAGCCCACGGTGCCCCAGACACCTGGGAGAAGAAAGACGCCCTGACTGGGCTGCCACTCACAAAGTCTCCCGTGCAAGTCCTGAGCGAAGCAAACGTCACGTTCGGGCTTGCTTTTCCGGCGTTCAGAAGTAAGTATCAATCTTTAATTCATCTATACTGTACATAGTAACAAGCAACCGCAATCACATGTCTTCTTTTAATATCATATCTCTTGAAGCAAGCTCACAATTGATTCTTCTTTCTCAACAGATGACGTGCGCCTCCACAACCTCGCAATCGAAGCGTCCTGGGCAGCCAAAGACGCCGGTCTTCCGCCGCGGGTGGCTGTGGATCTTGTGTCAAGGAACATCGAGCGGATTCTCGAGATATACCCCGATGACCACGACGATAGGAAGCGAGACTTTGTTGTCTACGAGGGCGATCCGCTGGAGTATGGCGCTAGTGTCGTGGTGGCGGTTGATGGGGACGATGGGGCTGTAGTCAGCTGTTGGCCTGAGTCCGACTGACTGCCTTGACTGACTGATTTGAATTGGGAAGAGAATGGAAATGAGTTGCGTGGGAAATGGAGGTTTAAGCATGTACAGTATGTACATATCAAGAACAATGGGGTTGTTATCAAAACCACACAACATACAGAGATAGATACGTTGCACATATCATGATTACCCCGAGTATATAACAATCAATCATTATTGTCGATTCACCACCAAAAGATATCCTGCACGTCAAACACATAATCTAATAACAGTTAAAAGGTATACACACAGTAGTAATGTGTAGTAGTAGTAAAGAAGGGCTGTGGTTCTGTCGGTTCCCGCCGAGAATGGTAGGCATCCAACGTAAACCCTAACTTGCAAGGTCGCAGGCATCAAAGCTACGAGAGGCCAACTGCACCGTGCCTTTCAAGGAGTATCCCTATTTAGGTATTGTACATCTTACCGGTCGTGGAATTCTATCTTTCTAAAAGGCTTGTGCATGCAAGTCTTTTGTGTCACCACTGGTTCCCTACCAAGCAGTTCCTGCAGATTGATATCTTATCTACATGATTTTGATGCTATTATTGAAGAATAATTAGCTGATACACTACATATGATAGGAAGGTAACAGATCACGATAAGAATATTCGGGGAATAATATGGGGGAACGATTGCATTGCTTAAAAAAAGTGGTTAGTTTCAAACAGATATTCAGAAATTACAAGGAGCAATTGAACAGAAGAAGAAGAAGAAGAAGAAGAAAGGACTATTAACTTCGCAGCCCGTTTTCAGATCGACTTTTAACAAAGGACAGGACCATCCATCCCTGTAATGGCACACAATAGCAAGGCTTTTTTTCTTGCTTGTATCAAACTTGCATTCCAATTCACTCGCCTGGAGTCTTCTATGCTCCTTTGCTGGCAATGACAATGCTGCCCTAACCAAGCAACCAACCAATCCGATCGGGGAACAAATAGAAACGTAAAGAAAAAAAAGTTGTATCCTGTGCATCAAAAATATCTTACATATTGTAGGTACTCTGTAGACAGATTCAGATTAGATTATCTGGATTAGATTAGATTAGATGAAGGCCGAAAAGAAAGGAAAAACAAAAAAATTTACCAACTGTTCCGTAATCCAAGTGTGTATTCATTCCACTTGGGTAAATATATATGTTTTTTTTTTTTTCAAGTCGTAAATGAGGATACTACTACTAATTAAATTGAAGGGGCCCCTTGTTCCTCTGTAACTATGCCTGCAATCTAAATTGTCTATATGTTATGGATCTTGCCGTACAAAGACCGAATAATTATAGGACCGAGGGAAGGAACTGATCGGCACATGGCTGACCATGATCACCACGATCACCACGATCACTATGATCACCAAGACCCAGGGAAATGGCATGTATATAATGACACTCCTTTCAGATGGATTTCGACCCTCGTGGTCGACTCACATAGCAACCTGTCATATAGGCATTGCTAGTAACACAGGCTTGTTCTTGCTATTATATTGCTGACCCCCTTGTTTTCTGTCTTCAAGATAAACCAAACGACCCCTTGGTCTAGTCGCCTAGGCCTGTTTGTTACACTATATGCCCAAAACAGGCGGCTAAAACTCTCTTAACTCCACAAAACAACAACAACGACAACAGAAAAAAAAAAGTCTGCTTTAAAGATCTTCACCATCTACCATTGGGTGGATCCAGTCTTCGCCCTTGGGTTCTTCGTGGAGATGTAACAGACGTTGTGTCACATAAATATCCTGCACCAGAGCCCATGTTGTTATTCTTGTTGAATTGTGCGAGGCAAAATCATCATATGATATACTGTACATACAAAGAAATCAACCATGATACCGTCATATTATTATCAGCGGGGCATTCTGAATAAAACATGATCATTCTACAGAGTAAGGAGATGTTCACCGCTCATAGCATGGGTTTCCATACTCGCACACATAGACGTCACGTGACCGGCAAGCCGAAGCATAGATAACGTAATCAACCACCGAGCGACGAATACCACCGAGCGACGAATTTTCGCCGCACCCACTATAATTTTGAAGCTTTTCAACCACCAATACAATTAAATTAGACTATCTAGTAGTTGAATATATAGCTATTTATTAGGACAATTCCTTATGGTATGTCCAATAGTCCCACAGCCACTGCAGCGTTGTGGAGCTCACCGTTGAGGCATAGGTGTAGGCTCATCAAGCTTCTCATTAAGCTGTGTATCAAGCTGCTGAATGCGATTTTGGCCTTCTTGTACAGATAAAAGGGTATCATTACCTAGAATAGCACGCCTTCTCGCCTTCTTTCTAGTTTTCCGCTCAGTCTCAGCTTCACTGGTGGTATATGAATCCCCTTTGAGCTCACAGTCTCAATGATTGTAACCCATTCATGGTTTCCCTGGACAACTGTACAAGGCCTTTCACTGCGTTCTACTGCAGTAATAACCTTGGAGGTTGAGCAGAGCCCCATTGCAAAGCCAGTTTCATCAAAATTCCAGATGTCATCTTCATGTATGCCATGTTCCTGAATAGCTGCATGTACAGCTTGAAACCATGGTATTATAACTTTTGGATCCTCCTGCTTTGCACGCTGGTATGTAATCCTTCGATTATATCTTGTACGCAGCTCAGGATGGCGCTTGACAAATTTATAAGCCCAGTTGATGCCAAGGACTGCAGTAGGATCCTGTAGACACTCACAGAGTAATATTTGTGCCATTGAACACAGAAACTCTGGCCGAATTGGAAAACCTTGTTTATCTGCCTCTAGTAATTGCTGAATAAGTGTTTCCTCTTCAATAGCCTTTAATCTATGGCCATTAGCACGTGTTTCTGCGCGTGGTTGTCTTCCTTTAAGGCGAGCGCAAAGGGTAGCCTTAGGCACCCCAAAAATCTCTGCAGCCTTCAGTATTGATTTGACTTTTTGATTTTTATAAGCTGCAATAGCCATTTGAATTCGGTTTTCTTGAGATAAAGGCATTTTTGATAGTGGTGGTGATAAAATGACGCGTTGAAAAAAGGAAGTGGTAGGGTGGAGGAAAATTCGTCGCTCGGTGGTTGATTACGTTAATACTCCAGCTTACATAATAACCCAGCGGGTGCAACTGCAACCTGGAGTTATGCACACTATCCCCGGATTATTTAATCTTAGCTTCAAAATTATGCTCGGCACAGGCACAAAACGGGGAAGGAACACGGACCACATGCTGGCACCCCCGCCCCCGAATATAGTACCTCTGCCCACGTGCTAAAAATAGATAAACTCACTCATCGACCCGGGGTTGCGATCGCGTATCATAATCACAATCATAATAATCAAAGTTTGGAGATAACCGCTCCTACCCTGTTCATGGTTACATGGTACTTACTACTACAGGTAATGACAGGCTACAGCCACAGCGCCGAACGGAGGAATGAGGCGCAGGGGGATGGGGTGGTGATATCTATAGATAGAATGATAAAAGTTTCGATCGAGTCCGAACCCACAGGCTACGGGGGACATTCACTGAACTTTAATTCAATGGCCCAGTGCATTGCACTTTCTGAAATGGATGACAAAGGAAAAAAGCAACACGCTCAAAGACCATGTTCCGCCAGCGTCTCCTGATGCTAAGACCTGTAAGGCTGAAGATTTTGAAAACCAAACCAGACTCCAGAGTTGCTTCCCAAACCACACCGTACCGCAGCCAAAAAAAGAGTTAGCACAAAAGGCTGAACACATCAGACCAAAAACCAGATACAGAGAACAGAGTATGTAGATGCAAATGGATATGGTTGCAAATCCCGGCCACATCCACACGTAAAACACAACGGTAAGGCGGTTTCATTTCATCCGTCATACAGCAAGGCATTGACCACCTGTACCTTTCATTCCTTGTTGCTGACCCGATCCCCAATAAACAAATCGCGCCGCGCGCCTCTGTTGCCCGGTATAGATAGAGGAACCGACCTCCCCAAAGGATATTACCGTAAAAAAAAAATTAACCCCATTAAGTTCTGCTCCGTAAGATGCCTGAACGTGATAATGCGAGAAGAATCAAAGGACATGACAAGGAAACAGTAGGTCAGGACGTCGGAGAGCAAGATGAGATCAAACGCAAAGAGAAAATGGACCGTCGAGCGAAACAAATGCGAGTGACAAAGGAAATTTCCAAAGCGATAGAGACGATCCAGATCATAAGATGCAGCACAGACATCGGCATTGGTGTCAACATCATGTGCTGGCCTTCGACAACATGGTCGAAGAGCATGAGTTTGGCGTACGACTATCGTACGCCGTTATCTGCAGGAGCCGGTGCGCCTGAATAGGCCTCGACGGTATTAACACACAAGGCGTGGAAGGGTCCGCGACCATGCATTAATCCGAATCGATAGGCGAGGGGACACCGGCCGGAACGCACACAGCGGCATATGACGCCGATCCCGCAAGGCGAATGGATGAAAGGGTTCAAGCGTGCATCGTGTTGGAAGGTATTAGATCGTCGAGAACGTGGACCAGCCGATCATGTCATATCGGTCGTAGGTCTTGGGCACATACGCGTTAGGTGAGGCGATATGGTGGAAGGAATGAGAATGGCGGAACGTTCGAACAGTATCGGTAGAAGAGGACAGACAACACGTTATCGGCCCTCTCCCGGCCGGTCCGGATTAGGTTGGCCGGTTCCTCCTTGCCTGGTTCTGAGCCACTCTGCGGCAGCTTCCTGGCGCGAAACGGGCGTCTTCTGGTCGTCTGACCGAGTTGTTTGTTGCTGGTTTGGAGGAAGCAGATTGGTCATCTCTGCGGCGAGGGCGGAGGCCATGTACGCTCGGAGTTCCTTCTCCTCGCGTTCATCCTCCTTCATCAGCCTTCGTCGCTCCTGCTTGGACAGGTTCTCCCGGCGGATCTTCCTGATCTCGAGCATCACCCATAGCACAACCTCCTCTGGTGCGCGCGTCCGATCCGCCCCATACTTTGCTGGGCAGCGAACATAGCGTCGTGTAACGTCGGTAGCACCGTCGATGGAAAAGGCAATGCAGTAAGCCAACTTCCGGCCCCATCCTGACAAGAGTCAGTCCTGCACGGAGGAAAAGAGGTGCACCCGCAACGTACCTTCGGTGTACAGACGTGGCTGATCCCACGCTTCCTCACAAGCATCGACGTGGACCCATCTCTTCTGATGCTCGGAGTATACTTCGGTCCAGACGTAGTCCTCGGAGTTCCACACCCAGCGGACACGACCTCCTACTGCCCTGCACAGCATGCTAAAGCAATTGGCCCATTCGCCCACGCGGCCACGCCTGGTCTGCAGCAGCTGCCACACATCCGAATACCGCGGAAACCTCTCATATGCCCCGCAGCTGGGCTCTGAGCATCGGTACAATTCGACTCTGGTCGCGCCTCGGGCGGTCTCGTCGGGCGTTGGCGGGGTCATGCCTTGGGCGATTGTGGGCATGAAGCACCGCGAGCATGGGGGGTTGTTGACGAAGGTGAAAAAGGATCGTTTGAACCACCTGCCACGGTCAGCGCCCATCACAGGGGTGGGGAGGAGATGCGGAACATTCAGACTCACCTCATCAGAGCTCGTATGACACAATCCTGGTACCCCCACTCAGGCTTCCCCCCCACACTGGCCGCTTGAGCCTGGAAAATCTGGCTTTCCTCCTCTGCCTCTGCATAGAGCTTGTCCAGTGGGATCAAAGACAATGCCTCGTCAAGGAGGCCAGGGTTTTCGTACTGGGTCGGTGTCGCCGACAAGACATGGAGCAAGTTGCTGAATTTGAGCGATGCAGCGTCCTTCGGCGGCGCAGGAACGATTGGAAGGCTTCTGAGTGGAGAGTATGAAGGGGGCTGCTGTTGCTGCTGCTGCTGCGATGATTGGCGGTTCTGCTGGTCTGCCGGAGATGGGAGTGGTGGAGGGGACCTCGACGGATGGGGCGGCCTCTGGCCTGGAGCCAGGTGCTGCGAGGGAACGGGCGATTGAGTGCGAGATCGGGCCCGGCATTGTTCCTGGAGTTTGTTGAGTCGCTTGGTGCGCATGAGCTGTTCGAACTGCCTGGTGAGCTCCGCCGCATCAAAGGCGTCGGTGGTTGGCGCCCGGCGGGCTTGGGGACGGCGGTCCGCCATGGCAGGATCGACACCAGGGAAGAGATTGGTCTTCCCTCCGAGGAGCAGCCAGGTTGTCGAGATTCGAGGATGACTGGTACGAGGGATGCGGACGAAGGAGACTCGAGCAGGAGATGGAAGAATTGGAGACGTCGAAGGGGGCGATGGGGGAGGGTTGGAGACGATGACGGACGGCGGCCGCAGCAGCACAGCACAGCTGAGTCGGTGCCACGCTTGGCGCTCGGGCTAGGGCGATGGTCGACGGGACCGGGGGAGGGCTCAGAGGAGCGGAGGCGGCCGTTGCAGACGGGCACGACGACGAGGAGGGGGAGGAGGAATAAGAAGGACAACGGCAGGCAGAGGACGCGGTCCCCGGTGGATAAGACGAGGAGAAGAGAGGGAGAGCGAGGGACGAGGGCGGTGCAGGCTCGCCGCGGGCACGCCGGGCGTCTTGACTCTTTTCTTGACTCTGCCGTGCCAAGGCCGCGCTTCCACGCAAGCTGCACAGGCGACGTCGTCAGCCTCTCCGTCCCCCAATCAGAGCCCCGCGCGCCCGTCGCAGCTCGTCGCGGCCGCGTGTGTCCCGCCGCGCCCTGGCGGCCCTGCGATCGACCCAGCAGTCAGCAATTCATCCGAACAGTCGAAGATGCAGGCAATTAAATACTCCGACCTCTCTCCCCCGATACGACGCTGCCAGGTATGCACGCTGGACGACGGGTTGCCGGCACGGCGACCTGTTGGGCCTCTCCTCCTCCCTCTCCCTCCACCGGACGATGGCTTTTCCTGCTGATCATTCTCCTGCTACAGTTGCCTCTGCTGACGACGACCGTCATCACCACCTGATGTCCTCCGCCAAAGAGGCAAAGGCATCCTTCCCACAGATGCCAAGCGGATACGCAAGCTTGACGACGCAGGGCCCTTCCACCGCTCTGTAGATGAGGGATAAGCTTCCAGAACGCATGTCCACCTCCCGTCCGGAGCCCTCGACGGTCCGTGGTTCTTCTGCCATCGGGACGCAGGCGAACAGGATGCAACCCCACGAGTCTGACGTGGCTTCCATGACCCTTTTTCGCCTCTTTCTTTTCCCGTGATCGTGCTGTGCTACCACGATAGCCGCCTTGATCACCACCATCGAGCCGAGCTACACGCGTGGAGCATCTGGGAATCCGTCTGTGCGTGGCCCCATCGCTCTACATCACCCTTCTCCACAGGAAGAACCCGTTTGGGAGTGTTCTGACCAGAGCCATCGGTACCGGAGCGCTGGTCGGAATCCTTAAGCGGGCGCCGTAGACGCTGCGCCTGCACCGCGTTTAGCTCCCCGAAGTAACGTAGTCGAATTCGCAATAATGAACCTATCCATAAAGGGCCCTTTTTTTTCTTTTCTCCCGGCTTCCATTGGTGGTGGCACGGGGACTGCGTCGTCCATCCCTGCATCTGGAGTACATCGTACGCTGCGCCGGCGGTGGCGGAGACGCGCAATCGTGGGCTTGGCATTCGCCCCGATCCGGCTTAGTCCCTGGAACGTTGCCCCGAGTTGAGGAGGAACAACCAACCACCTGCCCGTCCTGGAAGCCGACGCGAAGGCGGGACCGGGCCAGCCCCGGCCTGCGTCTTGGCATGTCTGCCTCAGGCCCTCCCCGTCTCGCCCGCCCGGCGACCCCGTCATCTCGAACCGCCATGTACGGTGTACGGACGACGGCTCATCAACCGGGAGGTGCATCTTGCGACGACGGATCCCCGTGTGGAACACCTTCCAGATGAGCTGCATACACCTTCATGTCAAATCCTAAGCTTCGTCCCGAACCCATGGTCTGTGCAGGCACCCTGCCAAACAATAATAGGCCTATCCCTGTAGGAGGCATCACCGTCTGATCGTCGCCGTACACGACAGCATGTCCCACCTCGTCCATTTTGGTTCCTCATTGAGATGATCATGCACCTTCCCGAGATCCTTCTCCCTGCCGGGCCCGATGGCCTATCATCACTGGGACACCGTCACACATCACCTGGCTCTGCAATATGACACCAGACGAAACCGGCCTGGTTGCCTCGACACGTTTTGCTGCTCCTGCAGGCTGCGGCCAGATCCTGTGCCCAGCGCGTCTAAACCCGTCAGTCACAGGGCTCACCAGGATTTTCCACTGACCGCGCGCTTGACATCGAGCTCACAGTCGCACCGTCCGAAGCTTGGCAGGCGTCTGCTGAGATTGTCTGCCGCTGCTTGTGTCACTATCAGCACCTGCTGCACACGGTAGAACCCTCTCCGTTTATCACATCATGGAAATGGACTTTCTAAACATGAACAGGTGTATGCTGGCTGCATTTCACCACAACTGAGTCCACGGCATCTCTCAATATCAACTACCAAGGGTCGTTTTCCAGGTAGCCCAGGCCCCAGAAAGCCCGCATCTCAAACGGCCGTGTGGTGGTACAGGTTACGCGGCAAGAGCTCGGGCCTTCCCAGCTCCGACAATTGATGATAGAAAGGGCCCTCCAGATGACGCTGACAAAGATACAGACATGTCTCCGCCTTCCAAGGCGCAATCCGATGTTCTCCCCCGACATTAGACCTCGAGTGCAGATGTGACTCCTCATCCTACCTCTGCGGGGATGGCTGGTGTACCCCGCTGGAGCGTTTCAACTTTCCGCCGTTCGTTTCTCGCTCCTCCCGCGGCCGCGGACCCTGCAGATCTGCCAGATTGGACCATGCCAAATCGGGTCCCAGCCCGGCCTTGACGGTGCATGATAATGGACCCTGCTGACGTGATACGGTTCCGTCTTGGCTGCTGGTCCTAGAGACTCGTGGCTGTCCTCACCTTAGACATTGCTTCGACGTCATCAACGTGCTGTCAAGACTCAACGGCCAGTGTAACCGCAGTTCGTCTCACCGTTTCAGCTTTCTATACTACTCCATAGGCGCCTTGTATAGGACGTTATCATGGAGTAGTACAGACTACCTACAGTACCTAGGTAGGTACCTAAGGCAGTGGACATGATAATCCCGTAGCCCGTGGCTCGTAGCCGTGCTGTATGGCCCTCCTTCACTTTAGTATTACAGGCTCAAGTTCACTCTGTAGTTAAACTACCCGCTCAACAGGCTACAGCTCACCGCTCTGCGTTATCTATGCGACTATGCCGCATTCACGCGGATAACCCGATAAGAAAGGATAGGGGCTTGTCTGCCTGTGGGGATTGAGCGACACGCATACGTGCATGCATTACGTAGGTACCCCCACATACACACATATAGACCAGCTTAGGTGTGTACTGTATATCATACCTCCTGCCCAACTATACTTAGGTTAGGCAGGCAGGTAGGTTAGGTAGGTGCATTACACAAGCTGTAAATACACGGCCGTTGAGGCTCCTAATTGATAATTCCGGTCAAGAATCGCTCGTAACCCCCAGATCCTGTATGTGCTTGCTCTACATAGATGAATCCTGCAAATACAGTAGTAGTACAGACTCCGGTAGCTCGTCTTCTGAAGCAATTGAAGACTCGAATGGTAGACATTATTTATGTGCTCCGTCCTTCCTTATTTATTGACCTCTCGACCTCCCTAGGGGCATTATTATCCATGCGGGTTTATAGCGTTCCGTAAACATTTGTCTCGGTGTACTACGTCATGATTAACAATAGTCCATACCCCACATAGGAGGGAAGGGTGGGAGGAGGGGGTATGTATATACATACCTACGTGAGAACCATCCCTCCTCTCCTGTGGATCTGGAACCTAGACTCGAATGATAGGGGCTTGTGTCTGTTACTGTCCGGCTTGGACGCCTGCATACTGCATACATGTATGAACTAACCTGACCACCGCACAGGAGATTAGGACAAGCAAGCAAGCAAGCACGCTGCTGCTGCTCTAGCTCCCGGCTTTGAGTTGATTTGTGTGTCTGGATCCGGATCTGGACCCATCTCTGAAAGATGTTGATTGATTGATTGATTGATTATTAGATAGATTCCTTCCGCTCGACGCGATCTATCTATCAGTCAGACCGAACCTTATCTGATCCTTATCTGATCAGATAAGGAGCCCAGTGAACCTGCTGTATACAGATAACTAAGGCACTGATCTGATGGATTGCACTCTGAACGGATGAAGCCCTTTCCACCAAGGATAAGAGCCGGGATCCTGGTAAGTGGGAATGTAGTGGGCCCAGTAGATAGGTATATACCTAGCTATATACCTATCTATCTTCTATCTATCTATCTATCTATCCCTTCTACCGCTGCCGGCCCAAAGGCATCTGTTTGTATTCAGCCATCCAACATGGCAATAGAGAAGGCTTCTATACGCACATTTGACACAGACATGTCTCTTAGTTCTTCTTTTGGAAAAAGAAAAAAAAACCTGATCTGGCATCCTGCCTTAAGCCTCCTACCCCGGTGTGTGCATCCGTACAGTACGATCCGCCTACTTAGTTAGATGAATGAGGCATTCATTCCTGTAATCACCCGCAGGGATCTCCTTGTCTTGCACAGCACATGTACAGTAAACATACATAGCGGGTAGCACTGTACTGTACATACTATACTACAGTACAGTTGGCAGATGGATCAGATTAGATAGATAGATTAGATAATGCCAGTGCCAAATTAAGTATGCGTGCAGTATTGTATACATCTTAGATAAGATTAGTTAGTAGATAAGATAGATAAATCATTCCCCCTTGGCAACCTTACAATGGTGGTATACTTTCAATTGACAACCAACTAACCGACTACTACTACGTATGTATGTACTACTGTACATGTCATGTACAGTACATGCACACCGGGCTCAACAACTTCTCCAGCTAGCAGCAGCAGCCCGGGCGCACATTAATTATTATTATTATTAGCTTAGCCTTGCCTGGGTCTGCGCCTGGGCTTGCTCAATGTGCATATACCTGTTACTTTCCTGTTACTTTCCTTGTCTTATCGTTCTTACTATTGCTCGTGAGAGAGAGAGAGAGAGAGAGAGAGATTTCCACTCCTAGATACAGCAGAGAAAAGGAGATACTTAGTACAGGGATGGATTCAGTTCGTGCGGCCGGTTGCCTCCTGCCCGTTTCCAGCTCCCCCCCCCCCCCAAGAGGGCGGGGGAAATATCGATACATTGATTAATTGATTTTGAGCGGAATTTTTGCATCTTACCTCTTCCTCCTCCTCATAGATCCGGATAAGATAAGATATAAGATAATGGATATTATTGGTCTCCTCTCCTCTCCTCTCTTCTCTTTATCGCTGGCAACGTGGAGTGGACTTGATCAATGCGTGATGTGGCTTATAAAAATGAAAAAGTGCTAGCTGGCTAGTACATAGGTACAATACTTGTTTGTAGTACAGTAGGTAGTGCAGAGCAGCAAGGATGGAGGACCACATAGGTACAGTACACACGGAATATAATCTTTGTCCCTAATTGTTTTTGTTGGGAGACCTAGGCCGGAGGGGGAAGAGGGGGGGGGG
>ENA-UOWK01000342-UOWK01000342.1-bioreactor-metagenome-genome-assembly--contig:-NODE-342-length-34482-cov-33.626282_pt1 | contig 34482 bp, 15 predicted proteins | sample MGYA00238157_ERZ761612 | MGnify/ENA primary metagenome ERZ761612 (study PRJEB28901, sample SAMN06268035) | bioreactor metagenome | isolation source: Joint BioEnergy Institute, California, USA... | reverse complement strand
TGAACCTGCTGCCCATAGGCCTGCTTTAGGGGAGCAAAGCAAGAGACATTAAGAGACTATAAATAATAGAATGAATGTGCTGGCATATAAAGAGAAATAATTTGATGATTTTTGCAGAAAAAGTCAAAATCTGCTGTAGCATAACTGTCATGACTATCTAGAATAAGAAGGCAATATCTCTTTATTGTATATGCTGCTATATACCTCTCAAAGACTTCTTTTAGCTATAGCAAGCTTAGCTCATCATTGATCTACTCATTGTCACTTAGACCTATTATCCAGTCATGAGGCAGATCTTAATACCATGTAGATTAATAAATCTTGCCAGCAAAGATGATTATAGAGAGTAGAGCTCAGCCTGTAGTATTAACTAATTTAATAGCTGTCACTCATTCATAATTTCCAGGCTGTATAGCTTACATACAGCTTGTAGAATAGTGAGATCCAGTGATAATTTTTGCTGTAGATATCACATCCATTTGAAAGCTTATTTTATTATAATTGTAAATATCCTGTTCAAGAATACCATATTTTGCTACAGTATTTTAAACAAGATTGAACCAATTCTTAATAATATCTGGATTCTCACATTGTGCTTGTTGATAATCATACTTGCAATTGTATTTTGATGCAAGATCATTATGCTGCTTGATAAATTGGGTCACCCAATTTGGATCAATTGATGCAGTATTGCCTTTGCAATCAGATAGTAATAGATCTGCCATTCTGCATACAGTGGCATGAGATGGTGGTAGACCTCACTTGTCCATATCAAGAATCCACTTTTTGAGTGAATATTCTTCTGATTTTGTGAGCTTTTGACTATTTGGCATGGTATCTGAACGTGCTGTTCTGCTGCAAAGCTGATACTGGAGGGTCTGTGGAGGCACATCAAATGCTGTTGCTGCTGCTGCTTTGCTCTGAAACTGCCCATTCTGATAGGCCTTTATAGCTAATAGAAGACAATCTTCTTGATTAACTGCAGAATCTGATGATTTTGATGGTATATTGGGTGGTTGAATAGAGGAAGATAGATAGAGAGAAAGCTCAGAACTTTTACACTACTTAATAATATATGCTGCTTGATGATGGATTATGTTAAGCCACCTCCTCACTCATGCAAAGTGTTCAATGAATTCAGTAACCAAAATATCAGCAATATCAAGTAATTTAACTGCTCAAAAAGAAGACAGAATTCTTTTTGCTATTTAAGCATTTTAAAAGATTAATTTTCAGGCATTAATATTGCTGCTCAGATACATAATATTTTGTATTCTACTTTTATCTTTTATTTTTATAGATATATTGCATATATTAGTTTGATTTTAAATAATTGAAAACTTATCACTATTAAGAAACCTGTGCTTAAAAGTGAATATTAAATATAAATTAATGTGAGTTTCTCTTTAAATCTATTAATATTTAGCAAATAACAAATCTATTAGTGACAAACTATAATAAATCAACTATTATTACATCATGTGTAATTAGCAAAAATTGAGTTTAAAACTTTATTAAATATTATATCAGGCTTTAATCTAGATATAATGTAATCCACCACTGAGCAAGCAGCAGCCTGAGCAAGCTACGCCCAAATATCTGCCCTGAATGCTGCAATACCTATTATATTAAATATTCTATAAAAAGCGCCTATATACATGAAATTGAAGCTATTTACTAGAGCATCCAGTCCTAATATGTTCAATCTTATGGCAGTTACTGCACTGTAGTAGTGCTCACTTTTTAGGCTTCTGTATCTCACCTACTGCTTGATCAGCTTCTTGAATAAGCTGCTGGTCTTAAGCACCTGTTAGAATCTCCTCTGAAGCAATAAAGGATCTAGGGGCTTCTCTCTTTTATCTTTAATACTTATTAGCAGCTTGAAGCTCTTTTATCTGCTGCTGAAGCATGAGAACCTCATGCATAGTAAATTTACATATTTTTACTAGCTGATCAATTGCTTGATTTGAAGGGCTTTGAGAATGACAGTTAATAAGCTTCTTAATAAGTTGCATTTGCTTTTGCATCTCTGCAGTAGAATGAGAAGTCTTTGCAGTCCAGAAACTATAAGAAGAAGAAGATGATATAATCTCTTTAGCCTAAATATTAAGTATATTTAGCATATGCTGTAGATTGAATGGCATTAGGCCTGTTGCTGCAAATCCACTCTTTATATTGGCTTCTGAAAGTGCTTTTCACAAAAATTGATATAGTGATAAGAAGCCTTGCTTATCAATATAATTAATGCTAAGTTACTGCATGCTTTTCTGAACCCTCTGTCTATAGGCCTTCTTTAAGGGAGCAAAGCAAGAAACATCAAGAGGCTGCAGGTGATGAGAATATAGTGGCATATAAAAAAAATAATTTGCTGATTCTTGCAGAAGTAGTCAAATTCTGCAGTGGCATTGCTGCTATAGCTATCTAGAATAAGAAAGCAATATTTTTCTATAATCTGCCAAATTATATGCTTCTCAAAAACCTTTTTTAGCTAAAGCAATTTCAGCTTATTATTGATTCATCCATTCTCACTTAGGCCTATTGTCCAGTCTGGTGGTGTAACAACAGGCCTAGATAACTAGACTTAGAAGGGCTGTTGGTTTATCTTGAGGACAAGAAACAAGGGGGTGAGCAATATAGAAGTAAGAATAAGCCTGTGTTACTAGCAATGTCTATATAACAGGTTGCTATGTGAGTTGACTACAAGGGTCAGATTCTGTCTGAAAAAAGTGTCTTTATATACATGCTGTTTTCCTGAGTTCTTGAAATCATGAAAATGGATTATAGAATTAGATCATAGAAATAGATTATAGAAATAGATTATAAAAATAGATTATATATAATTCATTATGTGACCTCCCTCCTAGTCTGTAACAGGTGGCAGATTTTAATACTATGAAGATTGGTGGATCTTGCCAGCAAAAATAATCAAAGAAGGTAGGGCTCAGCCCATAATATTAATTGATTTAATAATTATCATCCATTCATGATTTCCAGGATGTATAGCTTGTACACAGCTTATGATATAATGAGATCCAGTAATAACTTTAGCTGTTAATACCACACTTATTTAAAAGCCTGTTTCATCACAATTGTAGATATCTTGTTCAAGAATACTATATTTTGCTATAGTATTCTGAATAAGATTGAATTAATTTTTAACTATTTCTGGATCCTCACATTGTACCTGTTGATAGTCATACTTGTGATTATATTTAGAGGCAAGATCACTATGCTGCTTAATAAACTGAATCACTTAATTTGGACCAATTAATATATTTGCCTTTATAATCAGATAGCAATATAGTTGCTATTTTGTGCATTATATTATGAGATGATAGCAGGCCTCACTCATTTATATCAAGAATTTATTGCTTTAGTGAAGATTCCTCCAGTTTAGTAAGCTTTTGGCTATTTGCTGCAGTATCAACACAAGCAGTACACCCCTGAATGCAGTGTTTTAATATAGAATATGGGACATCATATGCATCAGTTGCTGCTTTTGCAGAAGAGATTTGACTCTCTTTAACTGCTTTAATTGCAAGCAGCATACAGCCTTCTATTTGTGCCTTTAATTCTGCGGTTTTTGGTGGCATATTTGATGTAGAAATAGATGTATTAGGTGATGTGGTTGAATAGGGGGTGGCTCGCTCGGATAGCCGCTCGCTCGGTGGTGGGGCTCGCTCGGTGGTGGATTACGTTAACGTAATCCACCACCGAGCTGCGCGGACCACCGAGCTGTGCAGTCCCCAAGAAAAAAATTCAACCACTAACACAACTGTAAATTTTGAAGCATTTTGCAACCAAATTTAATGAATTTGACTATATAAAGAAGGAGACTATTTACTAGGGCATTTAAGCTGATTATGGCCTGTTTTATTGCAATTACTGCATCTTGGTGGTCTTTAAGTCTGTGGTCTAGATGATTCCTGTAGTTGCTCCTCATATTCTTGAGCTTTTTGCTGTTCTTCAGCACCTGTCAAGCTACCATCAGTTGCTATAAAGTATCTTGATGCCTCTTGCTTCCTTTTTAGACACTGATTTGCTGCACAAAGTTGATTAACTTCTTGCTGCAATAGAATAGCATTCTGTATAATAATCTCTGTGCTTTTGATCACCTTATCAACTGCCTGTTCCAGTGTGGAAGAAGACACTGTTTGATAACTTCAGAGATGTTGAATTTGCTTCTTTTGCTGGTCCAGTTAATATATATTAGCTGGAGCTTTGCTTGAGCTATTAAAAGATTGATTGCTATGTACTGTAGAAGGTGGTGTTGGTGTTTTCAACTGGATATAAAGCTTTGAAAGCACTCTTTCAGGTGATAATAGAACCAGGCTAGTTGCTGCAAATCTGCTTTAAATATTTGATAAGGATAAAGCATGTTGATGGACTGTAAAATAGATATAGAGGAAGTTTTTTTATTAATTAAATAAATTTTATTCTGCATCATCTCCTCAGTCTTCTGGCTATAAAAGCACTTCAATGGCAAGAAGCAGCTTATATTAAGTAGTTGAAGCAGATATAATAAATATGATAATAGATATAAAGGAATAATATTCCTTTTTATATAGAATTTATTAAATCCTGCTGTAGCATAACTGCTATAATTATTTAGAATCAAGAGATGATATCTCCCAATAGTATAAAAAACTATATACTTTTTAAACATCTTTTGAAGTTATTTAAGGCCTAATTTATTATTTGCCCAGCTATTTTTACTGGTGCTGATTCAGTAATCCTTTAAGACAATCTTATATCATTGGGATTGATGGTTCTTTGCAGCAAGAATAATCTGTGAAGATAAGGCCTATCCAGTTATATTCACTACTATAATTGCAGTAACTTATTTGTGATTTTCAGATTATATAGTCTTTGCATGACTTTCTCTTGTCTCTGAACTGTAGACAATTTTAGCAGTTGATATCACACTCATTTAAAAGCTAGTCTTATCTATATTATAAATATCTTGCTCAAGAATCCCATACTTCTAAATAGCATTATAAAACTGTGTAAACCAGCTCTTAATAAGCTCTGGATCTTTGCATTTAGCTTGCTGATAATTATACTTTCAGCTGTATTTAGAGCAAAGTTTTTTATAGTGCTTAATAAATTAGTTTATCTAGTTCTCCCCAATAGAAGCTTCTTGAGATAAAGATAATCACACAGAAAGCAATAATTGCACTAAATAGTATATTGTTGATATTTATAGAGATAAATCATGTTGGTCCATATCAAGAATTCATACTGAAAGTATAGATTCTTCAGTATCTGTCAATTTGTGACAATTTGCAGTTGAATTTTTATGAGCAGTAGTTCTATTAACACATGTGATAAAGGTTCTTAGAGACATGTCAAAAGCTTTAACAGCTGCAGTTTTTGATGGAAAAAGACCTTTCTTATAGCTTCAAGTGCTAATTGCATACACCTTTCTTTTGATATATCAGCTATGACACAGTGTGTTGGTAAATCACAATAAATCCAATGATAGGGGGTGGCTGAGGTGATGGCTATACAGCTTAGTAGTCTGTGCAGCTTGATAGTAGATTACATTAAAGATCTAAAGATTATTTATAAATGATTTCAACGTATACAAAAATTATTCAATATGTTTACTACTTTTTATCTTTAATAAATAGAACTTTTTAATTGAGTATTAATATATAAGAAAAAAAGCTTTATTTATATTTAATATCTGCAATAGATTTACAGCTACTAAATTGATTTTATATTAATTAAATATTTTTCCAACTTTATGTTTAGATATAAATATTTATATTATCTTTTATATTTTATAGCAATTAATCAGCATCCCAAATCTCTTATTTTATAATATCAAGAAATTGAAGCTTCAGACTAGAGCTTTTAAGCATTTATTAAAACATTATTTATAAAGTCTATTAAGTCCAGCAAATCAAGCTCTTAATCAGCTAATTAAGAACTATCAGATTATAATATATAATGCTGTTGTTTTTCACACAAAAAATAGAGAGCTATAAGCTGCCAATTAATATAAAAGAGAAATGCATCTAGATCTTATATAACTATTAAGAGCATTTTAATAAATGCAAAAGAACTGCAACATGCACAATAATCTAATTAAATATATAAAGAGATGATTGAGCAATTAGATTTATAGCCAGTAAAGCAAATACTGCTGCAGTGCAGTTTATATAAATCATTAAAATATACTGCTAGAATATACTCTATATCAGGAAATGAAAGAAGCCCTGGAGTGCAGGGTAAAAAATAGAACCAATGAACAAAGAAGAGTGAAGTCATGTGATCAGACAACCAAGAAAATATTATGTGATTGGGATGTTACAACCAAAAACTACTGTAACAACCAAGAACAACTAGAGCAACCATGAACACAGTAACTAAAGAAAACTATTATAGAATGGACTGAGAAATAATCTATAATAGCAAGAAATAAATAGACCTGGTTACTCAGCTATATATCTAGTCTACTGCATCTTATTCTTATATAGATTTTAGAATTAATATAGAGAATTTATTTATTGCTCTTTTAAAGTTCCTACTTAATCTGCTTATATTAAGAAGTCTACAGGTTATCTAGTTACCTGTTAGATTACCAGATTACTCTATATTTTGACAATAAGACACCCTTATTGTGAGTACTGATAGAAGCTTCAGTATCACCATATCTGCAGTAAGTTAACCAACTAAGCAACCTGCTCTGTCAAAGTTAACTGCTGTGCCAGAAGTGCCTAAAGTCAATATAAAGGTTGTGGACAAGTTGAAAGAACAGTTTATCTAGCTTGCAAGTTAGGTCCAGACTATGCAGTCCCTCAAAGGGATTAAAGTTGCCAATGCTAAAGTATTTAAAGATAAGCATTCTACCTTGAGAAGGTATCTAACTTCAATAAATATATATATTCAGATCAACAACCTTTCTAATGCAATAGAGAGTAACAAGATTATGTTTGTGAGTACCTACTTTTGAGGAGTAGTATTTAATTGATTTGAACTCTATATAAAGAATTTCAACAAGAACTTACTGGAAGACCAAAAAATTAAAATCAAAAAATCTTTGAGAATTATAAGAAGTTTAACAAGAGACTTAAAGCAATCTTTGGAGACTTTAATAAAGAATAAGCAGCAGAAAGAAAGCTATACTCTCTATAATAAGCAACTTCAGTATTAAGTTATATATTCAAGTTTTATCAAATTGTTTCTTATTTGAACTGAGATAAGTTTGCCCTTATAGCCAAATTCTATCAAGGCCTAAAAAGTGAGATCAAGAATAAGATGCTTTATATTAATGATCAGCCCAAAACTTTAAACAAGATAATTGAGTAAGCAACCCAAATTAACAATTAACTCTATAAAAGAAAGATGGAGAACCATTAAAATAACTAAAAATCTTAAAAATCAGTTGACCATCAATGAACTGCTCAACCAAAGAAAGACCAAGATGGAGATATTGTTATAAAGCTTAATGCAACTAATAACTCAAGAGTCTAAGAACAAACTGAAGAAGAAGAATACATGTTTTAAATATGAAAAACCAGGATATTATACAAAAGCTTGTTATCAGAAGAAACCAAGGACTGAACTAGCCACTCAAAAATTAAGAACTAAGATGCTAGCTGCTGCAAGACAATTTAAGATCTGAGATGATCTAGACAAATATTCAAGTGAATCCAAAGTTAGCTTTAGCAATAACCAAATAGATAACCCCAGATTTTGAGAATAGTTTATAAGAAGAAATTTTGATGATAAAGAGAAAGAATATGTGTATAAATATAAAAAAAAGAGAAGAGCTCAAGCAGAAAAAATCAATAAAAGAAAGTTGCAACGGAAATAAAGAATCAAAGAAAAAGAGTCATGATCAGAGCTGCAGCCAGGAGTTCCCTGAGTATTCTAAAGAAAAAGATCAGCACAAAAGACCAAGTACTCAAGAAGAAAAGCTTAATGAGAGATAAGCTGCTCAGAATAATAATTTGCCTATTCAAGATGTTTTAGAAAGACTGAGAAGATTATCATAAAAATAAGAATTTACAAAATAATAATATAGAACCTCTTTCAGATAGTTAGTTCCACAGCTGTCTGACAACTCAGAACACAAAGAAATGGGAGATAGAGCTATTTAAATCTGAGTTAAGAACAACAGAAGAAAACCCTATTAAAATTAAAACCCAAAAAATAAACCTTGCAGCTACACTTTCTTAAAAGCAGGCTGTTGAGAAGATTTCTACATGACTTAAAAAGAGCATATAAACAGCTGTCAGAGATACTAAAAATAGACTTCTTAGAAATGCCTATTTTATGGACAAAGAAATCTACAGATTACTAAAAACCTGGAACAAGCTTCAAGAAGCTAAAGAACCTGATTTTATAACTATTAATTAAAATATATGCTAAACTGCAGTTGCCCTTATTATCAGAAATGATCTGGAAGACTTTACTGAGAGATTAATTGGCAGGCATGCTATAACAACTAATATATTTTTTATAAAGAATTAAAGAAACAATATAGATAGTATTTTTAATTGCTAAAAATTGTTAAAACAAGAAAATTTGAATGCTTATTTTAGAACCCATTATACAATTGTTTAAGAGAAGAATCTGGACATTCAAACCACTACCTGATCAAGAAGAAAGAATGTCAAGCACAACTATACTACTAGCACTTATCAGAAAAGGAAGAGTCCTACTATCTACATAGCCAGATAAGAGAAAAATTCAACAAAGCATAGAGCTAAATAATCAAAAATATTAGATATTATAAGGATTAACACTAAAAACCAGTTATATTAGCAGCCACAAGAAATAATACACCAGTCTACATTCAAGAATAGATTGAGGGAAAACCAGCTATAATTATAATTAACTTAGAAGCCTCTGGGAATTTTATTAGCCCAGAGTATATCAGAGAATTCAGATTGATAACCCAGAAAAATAAGACAAATGTACAAATCAATGATCTAAATAATAAAATTATCTATCAAGGATCAGAGCTCAAGACCAAAGTAATGTACAATTAGAATATTATATTTTGATAACTACCTTTAGAGTTGTGTCTCTGGGAAAACAGTACAATGCTGTGCTAGAAATATTATAACTGCAAGAACAAAACCCTCAGATTAACTAGAAAACTGGCAAAGTGATGATTAATGAACAAATAATTAGTCATAATATTTGTTAATAAGAGTTGAGGGCAAGCTTCACAAGTATATTAAAGAAATTAAGAATAACCCTCAATAAATACATCAACAAATCCAAGAAGAATTTGGCCTAAAAAATAGAAAGATAAAAGGCAACATCTATCCCTAAAAGTTAAGAAAGATAAGATTAAAGCATTATGTAATAAGAATATAAAACAATCAGCAAAATAATCAAGAAAAAAGGCAATTAAGAAAAATAAAGCACTGAAAATCTAAGAGAAACTTAAGATATATAAACAGAAAGTTTAAAAAATCCTTATTAAACTGTTTAAGAAATACTTCAAGTTTCTTAAGCTATTTGTTAAGAAAGAATATTAGTTGCTGCAATATAAAGAAGAATACAAAGTGCAAATATTATTAAAAAATACAAATTATTATAGATAAAACAATAACAGATATTGAGAGATAAGTTAAAAACTAAAAAATTTATCAACAAATTCTTAAAAGCTAAATATATTAGAGAATTAAAATTGCTAATATAATATATTATAAGTAATGTTTGTGCTAAAGAAAAATAAAACATTAAGAATAATAATTGATTATTAATAGCTGAATAATACAATTAAGAATGATGCAAATAAGACACTGCATCAGAAACAAAAGATCTCTGATCTTTTGCAAGAAGCAAAGATTATAACAGTATTTAATGTCAAATATGGTTACTACAACTTGCAGATGAAACCAGAAGATATATAAAAAACTGTGTTCTTAACCGACTTAGAACTATATTATAAATGGGTTGTTGCCCTCATGGGATTAAAACAACTACTAGCAGAATTTGTGAAATATATGACTCACATGCTTTGGAAATATATCAACAACTTTGTTGCCATCTACTTTGATGACATTATTGTCTTTTCAAAAGATATCACAAAACATGACAAACATGTGCAAAAAATAATGAGGAAAACTAATAAAAGCTGAATCATATTAAATATTAAGAAATATAAATTTAACACAATCAAGATCAACTATCTTGAAATGGTCTTTTTGCCAGAAGAATTGGAGATCTCTAAGAAAAAAAACTGGACTCAATCCTAGAATAGCTAACCACAACCAATTTAAGGCAAGTTCAAGGATTCCTAAGAGCAACAGAATATTACTGATAATTTATACAAGAATATACTGAGATTGTGAAACTATTAACAAAGTTAACAAGAAAAGAAGAACATTTCAAATAAAAAAAAGAATAACAACAGATATTTAAACAATTAAAGAAAGCAATTTAGAAGCATTAATACTAGAGCTCTTTAATCCAAAAAAAACAATAGTGGTTTAAACAAACACATCTAAGTTTGCTATTGGACTTGTCTTAGAATAGCCAAATAATCAAGAAAAACTAAGACCTGTGATATTCTACTCTCAATAATTAATCAGATTAGGAAGAAACTATAATATGCACAACTAAAAACTATTAACAATTATAACTATATTTAATAAATAAAGACATTTATCTTCAAGAAGCAAAATATAAAATTATTATAAAAAGTAATCATCACAATTTAAAATACTTTATTATAATAAAAAGACCAGTTGGATGGTAGAAGAATTACCAAGATTTAACTTTGGATTAAATATATTAAAAGAAAGGAAAATACTATTGCTAATATCTTAAGCTGCTAACCCAATTATGGAGTTGAGATTGAATCACCAAAGACCAACATCCTAAAAGAAACTGAAGAAGGACTTTAATATAACTAAAAAGCAACTCTAGCTGCAACTATTTTAGTAACTAAAAGCAACTTATATAACAGAATAATCAAAAAACTGCAAAAGACAAAAAAATCCAAGAAAGATTATAGATTAAAAGACTTAAAGAATGGAATAAACTAGTATTTTGGAATTAGCTTATTATTGTGTCAGCAACTATAGAAAATGAGATAATTTAAAAGTCTTATAATCTACCTGCTGAAGGACACCCAGAAATTGAGAAAATTATAAAAAAGATTTAAAGAACTTTTACTTCAAACAAATATATCAGAAGGTCCAGAAATACATTCAATAATGTTTATAAAGAATGCAACTGCAATAAGCTAACAAAATATATATATATATTATATAGAAAGATGCAAATCCTGGAACTATTAATATAAGCATAATAAAAGATTACTGCAGATTTCATAACTGGATTATCACTTTTAAAGATCTGATTACAGGAATTATCTATACAACTATATTAATTATTGTGAACTGACTGATTAAATATATAATTCTTTAACTAGTTTTTAAGGGAATTACTGCTGAAGGATTAACAACTCTAATACTAAAAAAAGTTTTTATTTAGATAGAACTATTAAAAGAATTTATATCAAAGATAATATAATCCACCACTGAGCTGGTTACACCACCAAGCTGGTCAGTCCTCAGCCAAGAGTTGCAGCCCAACACAACCAAAAATCTCGAAGATTATTGCAACAAAATCTATTATATTTTTCTATATAAAAGAAAAGGCACTATTTATTAGGATATTTAAGCTGATTATAGCCTTCTTGATTGCAATTACTGCATCTTGATGGTCTCTATAGTTGTCAAGATGATTCCTGCAGTTGCTTATGCTCTTAAGCTTTTTGCTGTTCTTCAGCACCTGTTAAGCTTCCCCCTGCTTGAATAAAATATCTAGATGCTTGTCACTTTCTTTTTTGGCATTGGTTTTCTGCATGAAGCTGATGAATCTCTTATTGCAATAGAATAGCATTCTGCATAATAATCTCTGTATATTTAATCACCTTATCCACTGCCTGTTCTATAGTGGAAGAAGATAATAATTAATGACTTTGGAAATATTGAATTTGCTTCTTTTGCTGGTCCAGTTGATATATATCAGTTGGTGTTTTGTCTGGGCCAAAAGATTGATTGCTATATACTGTGGAAGGTGGTGTTGGTGTCTTGAGCTAGATATAAAGCTTCTCTTTCAGGAGATAATAAAATCAGGCCAATTACTACAAATCTATTTTGAATGTTTGATACTGATAAAGCTCATTGATGGACTGCAGAATAGATATATAGAAAATCTTTTTTATTAATAGAATGGATCCCTCTCTGCATCATCTCCTGAGTCTTCTGACTATATAAGCACTTTAATGCTGAAAAGCAGCTCACATCCAGTAATTGTAGCAGATGAGAAGAATGTGATAATATATATAAAGAAATTATCTTTCTTTCTGTACAGAACTTATTAAATTCTATAGTAGCATGGCTACTGTGCCCATCTAGAATCAAAAGATAATATCTTCCAACTGTATATAAAGCTATATATGTCTTAAAGGTCTCCTGAAGCTATTTGAGGTCTATTTCATTATTTGTCCAATCATTCTTTCTGACACTGATTCAGTAGTTATTTGGGACAACTTAATACCAACAAGATTAATGATTTTCTGCAGTAAGAATAATCTGGAGAGATAAGGCCTATGCAGCTGTATTTACTGCAATAATTGCAGTCATCTATTCACAATTTCTAGATTATATAGCTCTTGCATGACTCTCTTGTGTTTCTGATCTACAGACAACTTTGACAGTTGAAATCACATTTATTTAGAAGCTAGTCTTATCCATGTTATAGATATCTTATGTAAGGATTTCATAATTTTAAATAATATTATAAAACTGCTTAAACCACCCCTTGATCAGCTCTGGATCTTCATATTTAGCTTGCTGATAATCATACTTTTAGCTGTATTTAAAGCAAAGTTCATTGTGGCACTTAATATATTGGTTTATCCAGTTCTCACTAATGAAGGCTCTTTGGAAGGATAATAGCTGAGCAGATAACAATAACTGTACTGAATAATATACAGTTAATATTTATAGAGGTAAACCACATCAGTCTATATCTAAAATTTATTAAAAGTATATTCTCTTCAGTCTCTGTCAATTTTTGACAATTGATGATTAAATCTTTGCAAGAAGTAGTCCCACTGACATATGTTATTAAGATGCTTTTAGGCACATCAAATACATCTGCAGCCTTTCAGATTGATGGAAATTGGCTCTTTTTATAGGTTTAAAGAGCCAATTGAAGACATTCCTCCCTAGATATATCAATCATTAGGTGGTGGTGGTGGGTGGTAGTGGTAGTAATAATCAAAAACTCAGTATTAGTGTTGTGGCTGACCAGCTTGGTGGTGGATTATGTTACATTATTTTCCTTAAAAATTCTGGATGACAATTATGAAGGCTATCAGAATTGATCAATAATTATTAACAGCAAATCATAGACTGACAGATAATTAGAAAGAATAATTCAAACTGTGGAGCAATACCTGCAACATTATCTGAATTATAAGTAGGATAATTAGGTTGAACTTTTATCAATCACCTAATTTGTTATTAATGATTTAAAGAATGCAACCGCTCACAAAACATTATATTTTGCAAATTTAGGAAGGCACTCAAGGATGACATAAAACTGAATTAAAAAAAGAATATAGATCTAAGAAAGCTATAGTTATAGCTGCTAAATTAAAACAGCTATATTTGCAGATTGCAAAAGACATACAATGGGCTAAAAATCAAATAAAGTAATATTATAATTGATATCATGAGGACACATCAAGCTTAAGAGAGAAAAAAAGAGTTTATCCTTTAAAACAAATAAAAGGTCAGAAAATTTTCAATTTGAAAAATAAATAACCAAGCAATAAATTGGATGCTGTTAAATATAGATTATTTATTGTCAAGAGAAAACTTTCAAACAACAACTATAAACTTAAACTACTAGAAAAAATAAAAGTTTATTTAATATTCTATATCTCCCTACTTGAATTGACATCCAATGCAGAGTCAAGCCAAGATGAGGCTACTGAAAAAGAATAAGAAGTTAAAAAAATCCTGATAAAAAAATTAGAAAAGAAAAAATCTATTATCTTATTAAATAAAAAGAATACCTACTTGAAGAAAGTACTTGGGAATCAATCAAAAACCTAAATTATTTTGAGAAGATTCAGGAATTTTAACACCAGAAAGAGAGAATAAGAAAGCTAAGATCTTATTGACTTGACTACTCATGCTTCCGCCCCAACATTATCCTGTGTTGGTGCATCCCACTGGAACAGAGTTTTTTACTGCAACAGAAGATTTTTACTATTTCTCAAATTTATACCCTACTACAATGCCAAAATTGCCAGATAAAATCAAATCTCAAATACAGAAAACTTTAAAAAAAAAGCTTCCTGTCAAAAAAAACCAAATTTCACTGTGTTGGTGCAAGAATTTGACATGCCTGTTGGACAGCTTTGCAAATGCTTCAAGGGTCAGCCACCAAAAACTGCCAATATCCCACACAATAAGGCACTAGATGATCAGCAAGAGAAGGCAATTATTCACTGGATTTGACAGCTTAATTCTCTACATTTGCTGCCTACACCAAAGATAATTGAGGGCTGTGCAAACCAGATTTTGCAAAGAAATGCTTTATCTATATTCAAGCTGGCTCCACATGTAGGAGGAAACTAAGTATATTGATTTATTTTGTGTCTTCCTGACAATCTATATCTTATTAAACAGAAACCAATTGAGAAAGAGTAACTAGAGACAGAAGATATTGATATTTTAACATATTAATTTGATCTCTTAGAGCCATATATAGCCTGAATTCCACCAAAGAATATCTATAACTTTAATGAAAGTGGCTTTCAGTTAGGAGAGGCAAAATCTCAAAAAGTTATCACTTCCAACTCTATACAGGTCTCTCAAGGCATTGCTACTAGCAATACAAACAAATCCTTAACAGCTATTGAGTGTATTACAGCTGATGGCATTGTTATTCCTCCATACTTTATCTTTAAGGGTGAGTATCACCTAGAACACTGATATCAACAAGCTCCTGATTCAGCAGATGATTATCAAATTGCTACAGCACCTAAAGAATATACAACAGATGAAATTGCACTGGATTGGATCAAGCACTTCCATCAGCATACAGAAAAGCAGGCTAAGACTAATGCAAGACTATTACTTATAGACAGCCACAGCTCCCATCTTATTATACTCTTCTGTTTTGTGTTTTATACAACTTATCTTGTCTAGCCACTTGATGGCCAGCCTTTCCAGGCCTATAAACACTATTTTCACAAGAAAAACAATGAGAATATACAATAAAGGATCTCTACAATAAACAAGATTGATTTTCTTTGTGATATCCCTAAAATTTACTGCAATATATTCAAACAATGTATAATCTGAAGTGTCTTTGCTGATTAGGACATATATCCCTGGAATCCTTTAAAAGTACTTGACATTCTAGCCAATGCAAGGTCTCCATCTCCAGTTCTAAATATACAGGAGAAAACATCATTAATTTAATTTATCTCAACCAATTTGCCTCCTCAGACAGTTTGTACACTGTGACAGAGTATTCAAAAGCTGGACAAGTTTGTCAATAAAACCCTAGTCTTGATCGAAGCTTTACACACCATCTTGACTGAGCCTTGACTGAGGCTTTCAAAGTGCTATACAAACAGCTGAATTAACAGCCCAACTCCAAAGTGATATATCTTGACATCTAGAGTGTGCACATGCCTCAAATTCTCAGAAATCTCACAGACAAATCCCTACTATAGGGCCATTAACAATTAAGGATGCAAATTGTCAGATTGCTGAATATACTAAGGCTGATTGAAAAAAGATTATTTCCTGTGTCTGGAAACACCAATCTTCAAAGCCAAAAACCACCACTACACAATAATCAGATACTGTTGAAAATACTCAGGGAGATAGCCAGGATCCAGACAATATTAATGCACTATTTAATGTATTTAAATACTAATCTAGTTGTTGAGAAATTTGACAAAATAGTAGAAATCTTCTGTTGCGGTGAAAAACTCCATTCCGGTGGGACGCACCAACACGGGACGATGTTGGGGCGGAAGCACGGGTATCTGAAAGCTGAGAAAGTTTAAAGGAAGGATCAGCTTCAACTAAAGATTTAAGAAGAAACCTCTTCAGGATCCTCTTCATCCAACTGATTTATTATTGTTGTATTGTGATCAAGCATTTTCAAGCTGTGTTCTTTTAAAGCTTTTGCTGAGCTCTTAAACATCTGAGCTTTATAAGAGAATTTTTAAGCTGAAGTTCAGCATCTTCTAATTTGTGCTCTGCTTCTTCAATTTGTGCTACAACTTTTGAGTTTCTTTAAGATCACATTATTTCTTATCACTACAGAATTGTTTTTCACACTTTTGACTACAACAAGTTCATGAAGCACAGTTCCAACTTTTTAAATCTATTGTATATAGATGATTTTTGCGCTTGCAATAACAACAAGAAGAATCAACCGAGAAGCCATTGCAAATAATCAGGTTAGCCTGATAAAAGTGTTCTTGGTGACAATTGTGTTTTGGAGGCATGATAATGAGACTATTTACAAAAAAGAAAATATAGCACCTTGAGAATAGAAGAATAGCAAGATTAAATACTTCTGAGACAGAAGCCTAGAGAAAGAGAGAATTGTCAGGAAATAAAAGAAGCCCTGGAGTGCAGGGTAAAAGATAAAACCAATAAACAAAAAAGAGTGAAGTCATGTGATCAAACAACCAAGAAAATATTATGTGATTGAGATGTTACAATCAAGAACTACTATAACAATCAAAAACAATTAGAGTGACCATAGACACAGTAACTAAAGAAAACTACTATAGAATAAACTAAGAAATGATCTATAATAGCAAGAAATAAATAGACCTGATTATCCAGCTATATATCTAGTCTACTGCATCTTATTCTCATACAGATCTTAGAATTAATATAGAGAATTTACTTATTGCTGTTTCAAAATTTCTATCTAATCTGCTCACATTAAGAAGCCTACAGGTTATCTAGTTACCTGTTAAATCACTAGATTACCCTATATTTTGACACTCTAGTTGCTAAAGAACTGATTTCTAATATATATAAACAATTTAATTTGTGATATAGCTTATAAAAAAGGTGTTTCATGATGAGGAGGTGGCTTGCTCACTTGTGTAGCTTACTTGCTTGTCAACTAATGTAATCAACCACCAAGCAATAAATACCACTGAGTGACAAATTTTTGCCACACTTACTATAATTTTGAAGCTTTTCAACCACCAATACAGTTAAATTAGACTATCTAGTAGTTGAATATATAGCTATTTATTAGGACAATTTCTTATAGTATATCCAATAGTCCCATAGCTACTGCAGTGTTGTGGAGCTTACTATTGAGGCATAAATATAGGCTCATCAAACTTCTTATTAAGCTATATATCAAGCTGCTAAATGTGATTTTGGCCTTCTTATACAGATAAAAAAGTATTATTATCTAGAATAGCAAATTTTTGTTCTTTTTTCTAGTTTTTTACTTAGTCTTAGCTTGTAGAGTTCTAATTTTATCTTAAAGAAGGTTCATATTCATTGCTGCTTACATCTGCAGCTCTCACAATGCCTATAATTCTTCTTTTCTTTCTTATACTCCTTGTATGACTAGCTACTATAGTTAATAGACTGATTACTATACCTAAGTGCTATCACAATATATATACTAAGACTCAGCAATAAATATAGAGATTATAAAAATAAATTTAATACTTTAGTGGAGAATATTTTGGTGAGAAGCACACTCTAAAAGCTATTTAATAAAAGTATATAATAAATATTAAGCATAATTAGCTCTAGAACTTAGTTCTAGAGCTACTATATTATATAACTTAACCATATATATAATCTGCTGATCACACTGACTTCAGAAATCAGTAGTCAGTTTACTATAACAGAGACTCTTACTGTTTGACCTACAGCTTTATTATGCTATTTAAACCTATTTTCTAGGCTTCTTACTCAAGTATCTAGTAATATTGTTAAATTAACTAACTATTAAACTAGCTGAAAATGAGTAGAGGTATCTGCAACTAAAGTTAGTGTGATACTGCTAATATAGCAATAATAATCAAGAGTAAACAATTTTTAAATAATTAATAATTTAATTATCTACTAATTAGAGAATATAATTTTAAAAAATTTAAAGCCAAATATAATAATATCATTATATTAAAACAAATTTATGATTAAATTAAGTTATTAAAGATAGCATCTTATTATAATAATAACTGTAAGATTAAAATTGTCAAAATATAGAGTAATCTGGTAATCTAACAGGTAACTAGATAACCTGTAGGCTTCTTAATGTGAGCAGATTAAGTAGAAACTTTAAGAGAGTAACAAGTAGATTCTCTATATTAATTCTAAGATCTGTATAAGAATAAGATACAGTAGACTAGATATATGGCTAGATAATCAGGTCTATTTATATTTCTATTCCTTTATATCACTGTCATATCTTATTATGTTAACACCTTGCTATATTATGTCATCAATGTGCTATAACTATCATGTTGCCAACATACCTTGTCATGTCACTAACATGTTGGATTATGTTATTGACATGCTTAGTATCAGATTATTCTTTTTCTTTTCTTGGCTGCTCACTAATTCTTGTATTTAGGGTCTTGTTGATAATCCCCTGCTTTCAAGGCTTTTGTCCTAAAAGTATTTAATTCTGCCAGTCTCTTTTTCTGTGATCTCTAATTCTTTCTTTCTATAAGTTCTTTTTTCTGACTTTTATGTTTCACACAAATAATTAACCACATCTTCAAAGTCAAAACTCTAACAGAAAAAACTCATCCAACTAGTAAAAAAGAAAAGGTTTATAATGATCATCTTTTGTGCTTGTTGTGTTTGTTTAGACAAATCTTATATTAAATCAGAGGGTTCTTCCCAGTGCATGAAATGCATAGAAGCAGACAGTTAGAAGTGTATTGAGTCAGTCTTCATTTTCTGAATCTGAATAGCATCAATTAGTCCAGGCTCAATAAAGGATTAGTGAAGAACATGAAGCCACTCTTGCAAAACTTCTTCAACTTAATAAACAGAAATGTTTATTTTGGAAACAGGCTGGCAATTTCATAGCTTGTGATTTCAAAGAGATCAAAGATCTGGAGAGGTTAGAGAAAAATGAACAGAGACAAAAAGAATCAGCATTCAAAGCACAAGAATAACTTGCTTCAGATAGTTATCTCTTCTTATCTGAAGATCCTCTTCTTCTGTCACTTTCAGACAGCCAAGTCAATGAAATCTTGAATTTTTTATTTGCTCTTTCTGGTGTTGAAATTCCTGAATCTTCTTGAGACAGTTCAGGTTCTTAATAGACTCTCAAGTGCTTTTCTCAGGTGAGTATCTTTTTTTACTTAATAAGATAATAGATTCTTTCATTCTCTAACTTTTGTACTAGAATCTTTTTGACTTTCTATTCTTTTTTAGTAGTCTTGTCTTGGCTTAACTTTTTGTTGGATATTGGTTCAAGCAGGGAGATATAGAATATTAGATAAACCTTTATTTTTTCTAGTAGTCTAAGTTTATAGTTGTTGTTTGGTATTTTTTTCTTGATTGTAAATAATCTATATTTAATAGCATCTAATTTATCACTTGGTTATTTGCTTTTCAGATTGAAATTTTTCTGATCTTTTATTTGTCTTAAGAGATAAAATCTCTTTTTTTTCTTAGGTTTAATGCATCCTCACAGTATTGATTATAGTATTATTTTATTTGATCTTCAGCCCATTGTATATCTTTAGCAATCTGCAAATATAGTTGTTTTAATTTAGTAGCTATAATTATAGCCTTTTTAGATCCATGCTCTTGCTTAATTTAGTTCTATATTATTCTTAAATGTTTTCCTAAATTCACAAAATGCAGTGTTTTGTGGGTGATTATATTTCTTAAATTATTTATAGCAAACTGAGCTATTAGCACAAATTCAACCCAATTATCCTGCTTATAATCCAGATAATTTTGCAGGTATTGTTTTACAGTCTGAATTATTTTTTCTGATTGTCCATCCATCTGTAGATGATTTGCTGTAATAATTATTGATCAATCCCAATAGCTTTCATAATTATCATCTAGAATTTTAAAGAGAATAATATATCTCAGTTTAATATAAATTCTTCTAATAATTCAATCCAAATAAAAACTTTTCTTAGTATTAAGATTGTTAATCCTTCTGCAGTAATTCCCTTAGGAACTGGTTAAAGAACTATATATTTAATCAGTCAATCCACAATAACTAATATAGTTATATAGACAATCCCTGTAATCAGATTCTTTGAGGATGGTAGTTCAGTTATAAAGTTTGTGGTGATCTTCTGTTATGCTTATATAAATAATTCTGAAATTTGCATCTTTATATAATATATGTCTTGTTGGTTTATTGTGGTTGCATTCTTCACACTGTTGAATATATTTCTAGATCTTCTAATATATCTGTTTAAAATAATAAGTTTTTTGAATTTTTTATAGTTTTTTCAACTCCTGGGTGTCCTTCAGCAGATAGATTATAAGATTTTTAAATTATCTCATTCTCTATAGTTGCTGACAGAACAATAAGCTGATTTCAGAATACTAATTTATTTTGTTCTTTAAGTTTTTCTTGTAATCTTTCTTAAATCTTTTTGTCTTTTGCAGTTTTCTCAATTATTCTGTTATATAGATTATTTTTAGTTACAGAAATAGTTGTGGCTAGAGTTACTTTATAATTGTATTGAAGTCCTTCTTTAGTCTCTTCCAATATATTAGTTTCTGGTGATTCAATCTTAATTTTATAGTCAGATTGGCAGCTCAAAGCATTAGCAAGAGTATTTTCTTTTTTTAATATATTTGATCTGAAAGTTGAACCTTAACAATTTTTCTACTTATTAGATTTGTCATTCAATCAATCTCTTTATTATAAAGTATTTCAGATTATAATAATTGCTTTTTATAATAATTTTATATTTTGCTTCTTGAAGATAATGCCTCTATTTATCAAATATAGTATAATTACTAATAATTCTTAGTTGTGCACATCATAATTTCTTTTTAATCTAATCAATTATTAAGAGTAAAATATCACAGATCTTAGTTTTTCTTAATTGTCCAGCTGTTCTAAGATAAGTCCAATAGCAAACTTGAACATATTTATTTAAACCACTATTGATTTTTCTGGATTAAAGAGCTTTAATATTAACACTTCTTGAATTGCTTTTTTCAGTTGCTTAAATACTTGATGCTATTCTTTTTTTTACTCAAAAGGTTCTTCTTTTCTTGTTAGCTTTATTAATGATTTTGTGATTTTGATATATCTTTATATAAATCATCAATAATATTCTGTTGCTCCTAGAAATTCTTGAACTTGTTTTAGGTTGGTTAAAATTGGCCATTCTAGGATTAAGTCCATCTTTTCCTTAGAAATTTCCAATTCTTCTGATGAAAAGACCATTTCAAGATAGTCAAGATATAGTGATTGCTATATTATAGGGCATAAAGGATTGAATGCCTGCAACACTCTGGAACTTAGATATTTGTAATTATATGCTGTTTTGGATAGTACATAGAGAATCAAATTTTATGTGGTATTCTGAGGTAGCCGGCTCGCTTGTAGATTAATTTTAATTGTATCAAATTTGCATTTCTTGATGTTCAACATGATTCCAGCTTTCATTAGTTTTTTTATTATTTTTCAGACATATTTGTCATGTTTGGTGACATCTTTCAAAAAAGACAATAATATTATTAAAGTAGACAGCAATAAAGTTATTAATATATTCTTAAAAGCACATGAGTTATATATCTCGCAAATTCAGCTGATAATCATTTCAGTTTTATGAGGGCAATAACCCATTCATGTAGGCCCAAATTTGTCAGAAACATAAATTTCTATATATTTTCCAGCTTCATCCACAAGTTATAGTAGCCCTATTTGATATTAAATACATAACAGTTATAATCTTTGCTTCTTGTAAAAGATCTTTCTTTTGTTTTTGGATGATGTCTTATTCACATTATTCTTAATGTAATCCACCACCGAGCCATGTTCCCCACCGAGCCATGCGCCCAACACAACTGTGTCAAGATTCATCATTTGATGCCATTCAAACCGCCACCATGCCACCAGAACAGCATAAAAAGTTGAAAGATTTGATTGAACAAGAAGGGAGGATCTTATTGGCTATATCAGCCATTCAAAAGGATCAAGTCAGTGGTCCTGCTGAAGCAGCATGTGTTTTCAATGTTCCACAGTCAACACTACACAACAGAATCAATGGCAGCAAGAATCAACATAAAAGTTGTGCCAATGGGTATAAGCTTTCAATTACTGAAAAGGATTCAATTGTACAATAAATATTATCTATAGACAAGTGTGGAGCACCTCCCCAGCCAGCAGCTGTACAAGATATAGCCAATATTCTTATTGCTCAACATGATCCAAAGGCACCTCCGCAGCAGGTTGAAAAGAATTGGGTTTACAAGTTTATTAAGTGCTGGGATGAGCTTAAAACCCAATTTGCACAAAGATATAACTATCAGCAAGCTAAATATGAGGATCCAAAGATTATTCAGGAATGGTTTGATCTTGTACAGCATACCATTATGGAGAAGGGCATCCTGCAGGAAGATATCTACAACTTTGATGAGACTGGCTTTGCAATGGGCCTGATAGCTACTACTAAGGTAGTAACTAGGGCTGAGATATATGGTCGTCCATCTCTTTTGCAGCCTGGAAATTGTGAATGGGTGACTGCAATTGAAACTATTAATGCTACAGGATGGGCTTTACCATCTTGTATCATTTTTAAAGCAGCATATTTTAAAGAGGCTTGGTTTCAGGAATCAAGCCTACCATCTGATTGGATGATTGAGAGAAGTTCTAATAAATGGATCACTGATACAATTAAAATCTCATGGCTTCAAAAAATCTTTATTCCATCCACAACTGCATGTACAAAGGGGAGATATTAGATATTGATCATAGATAGCTATAGAAGCCATCTGACTCCACAGTTTGATCAAATCTGCATGGAGAATGGTATTATCTCAATCTGCATATCACCACATTCTTCACATCTTCTGCAGCCATTGGATGTCAGCTGTTTTGCTGTTTTAAAGCAAGCATATGGCCATATAGTTGAGGATAAAATGTGCCTTGATATTAACTACATTGACAAGCTTGATTTTCTTGCAGCCTATCCACATGCTCGTGCAGAGACATACAAGCCAGAAAATCTTATCAATAGCTTTGCAGCAACTGGATTAGTCTCTTTTAATCCTGATCAGGTCCTTACAAAGCTCCATATTCAGCTCAAGACTTCTACATCATCTGGCAGCTGATCAGGCAATACTTAGGCTCCCTGAATACCAGAAACACCTCATAATCTTGCTGAATTGGAGCTTCAGGCAACTGCAATCAAGACTTTTCTAAAGCAATGTACACAGAGTCCTCCAAGCCCAACAGATGCAGCTTTAAATCAGCTTATCAAGGAATGTCAAATTGCTATGAATAGCACAGTCATCCTTGCAAAGAAAAACCAGGATCTACATGCTGCAAATAAGAGACAGAAGCAAAAGCACCAGCAATCTATTAAGAAGATAGCTCATGAAGGAAGCCTTTTGGTCCAGGAAGCAAGAGATCTTATAGAAGCTAAAAATCAGACTTCTAAAGCTCCTACTGCACCTACCCTGGAGATAGCTGCTCAAGCCTCTCCACTACATACACAAGCACCACCAAGGTGCAGTGGGTGCAATATTATAGGGCATAAGATAAATAAATGCCCTAGCTGCAATTTCTCCTAATTTCTTTTGTATATAAAGCAGTTTTGGTTGAATAAAATGGGTTCAAATTTCATATATTTGACGCGGTCGTGTTGGGCGCACAGCTCAGTGGGGAACACGGCTCGGTGGTGGATTATGTTAGTTGTATTATTTAGCTGTTAGTAATCAATTATTATTCTTGAGGTTTTATTTTTCTTTAGCACAAACATTACTTGTAATAATATCAACAATTTTGATTCTCTGATATATTTGGCTTTTAAGAATTTGTTAATAAATTCTTTCATTATTTTTAGCTTATTCCACAATATCTGTTGCTGTTTTATCTATAATAGTCTATATTTTTTTAGTAATATCTGCACTTTATCTTCTTCTTTATGTTGTGGCAACCAATAATTTTTCTTAACAAACAGCTTGAGGAACTCAAAGTATTTTTTAAACAATTTAATAAGAACTTTCTAAACTTTTAATTTATATATTTTTTGAATTTTTCTTAGATTTTTTATATTTCATTTTATTTGATTACTCTTTTCTAATTATTTTACTGATTATTTAAATCATATTCTTATTATATAATATTTTGATCTTGTCTTTCTTAGCTTTTAGAGATAGATATTATCTTCTGTCTCTCTCTTATCTTCTAGGCCAAATTCTTCTTAGATTTGTTAGTGTATTTACTAAGGATTACTTTTAATTTTTTTTAACATACTTATAAAGCTTGCCCTGAACTCCTGTTAACAGATATTATAATTAACTATTTGTTCATCAATCATCACTCTGTTAGTTTTTTAGTTAGTCTGAGGGTTCTGTCTATATAGTTATGGTATTTCTAGCACAGCATTATATTGTTTTCCCAAAGGCACAATTCCAAAGATAGTTATTAAGACATAATATTTTTGATTGTAATATCATCTTTTTGATTCTGAGCTCTAAGAATCCCTGGTATATTATTTTATTATTTAACTCTCCAATCTATACATTTGTTTCATTCTTCTGGGTTGTCAGTCCAAATTCCTTAACATATTCTGAGCTAATGAAGTTTCCAGAGGCTTCTAAATTAATTATAATTCTGGCTGGTTTTCCCTCAATCTATCTTTGAATATAGACTGGTGTATCATTTCTAGCATAATTGTGCTTAACATTCTTTCTTTTTAATCAGATAATGGCTTGGATGTTCAGACTCCTCCTTTAAACAGTTGCATAATAAGTTCTGAAGTAGGCATTTAAATTTTCTTGTTTTAATAATTTTTAGCAATTGAAGGTATTATTTATATTGTCCTTTTAATTCTTTATAAAGGATGTACCAGTTATTATAGCATACTTATCAATTCATTTCTCAGTAAAGTCTTCCAGACCATTTCTGATAGTAAGAGCAACTGCAGTTTGGCATATATCTAAGTTAGCAATTGCAAAACCAGATTTCTCAACTTTTTAAGGCTTATTTCAGGTTCTTAGCAATCTGCAGGTTTCTCTATTTATGAGATAAATATTTCTGGAAAGTATTCTTAACATTTCTGACAGTTTTTTATATATTCTTTTTAAGTTGCACAGGAATCTTCTCAACAGTCTGCTTTTAAGAGAATGTAGCTGCAAGGTTCTTTCTTCTAGGTTTTAATCTCAGCAGGATTTTCTTCTGTAGTTCTTAACTCAGATCCAGATGACTCTATCTCTCATTTCTTTATATTCTGAGCTGTCAGACAGCTATAGAACCAACTATTTAAAAGAGGTTCTGTATCATTATTTTGCAGGTCTTTGCTTCTGTAACAATTTTCCCAGTCTTTCTAAGGCATTCTAATAGGTAAATCATTATCCTAAGTAGCTTATCTCTTATTAAGCTCTTCTTCTCAGGTACTTGGCCTTTCATGCTGACCTTTTCCTTTAGAATACTCAGAGAACTTCTGGCTGCAGCTTTAGTTATAACTCTGTTTCTCTTCCTTTTCTTGCTCAAGCTCTCCTTCTTTGTATTCATATTCATCTTCTTTGTCTTTGAAGTTTTTCATCATAAATCTCTCCCAAAACTTGAGGTCATCCTTTTATTCACTTCTGCAATAGCTGACTTCAGATTCACTCAAATATTTGTCTAAATTATTCCAGATTTTGAATTATCTTACAGCAGCTAGCATCTTAGTCCTTAATTTCTGGGTAGTTAGTCCAGTCCTTGGTTTTCTCTGACAACAAGCTTTTGCATAATGTCCTGGCTTTCTGCACTTAAAACAGGTATTCTTCTTTTGCAGTTTGTTCTTGGATTCTTTAGTCACAGTTATATTAAACTTCATAATAATATCTTCATATTGGTCTCTCTTTGGTTGAGCAATCCATTATCAGTTAATTGATTTTCAAGGTTTTTAGTTATTTTGACAGTTCTCCATCCTTTTTTTATAAAGTCAGTTATCAATCTAGGTTGCTTGCTTGATTATCTTGTTCAGGGTTTTGGGTTGATCATCAATATAAAGCATCCCATCCTTGATCTTACTCTTCAGGCCTTGATAAAACTTGGTTATGAGGGCAGACTTGTCTCAATTCAAGTAAGAAGCAATCTAATGGTGAACAGCTCAAGAGTCCAGATCTATAAAAAGAGAGATAGTATTAGACATAAGTCTGCAGCTCCCTAAGGCTGACTGCCCTGGTGAGTGCTGCAGACTTGCACGTAACAATAAACAGCCCCTAAATCTCCTTACTGTCTTGCACCAAAGCATTCACAACGGCCACAACTCATGCTGTAAAACCTTAGCAGAAGAAGGAGCAACCATCTACCGCACACTACTCGTCATAGTTATCAAGATCGACCTTAAATTTACAGAAACCTCCCCTTTGTAAAGCGTGAATTAAAATTGGCCGCTCGTTTGAGCATCTCCCGGCGCTCTGCATGCTTTATACTTGCAGAGGCGACCATATCCTTCTCTCTATCGAAAGGACGCGAACTTGGATCATCTTCCCTTTCAAGTCCCCTGGAAAGGCGTCGGAAGTCCTCGCAAAGAGCAGTTTTCCGTGTTTTCTCCTGAAGATGGTTCAGTACAGGGTATCTGCATAAGCACTCATGATTAGCTTACATTGTATAGTTGTATCCTCTCCGCTGTTGCCTCATCAGCTTTGGATGTTCCAGTGGTGACTTGCTGCAGACCAGTTGAGGTCGGTACAATGCCCATAACCTCGTTTTCAAGTCGTCGTATCTTCTGCTCCGGAGTCTCGATCCACGATGCAGTTGGTCCGTGGCTAACCGTATCAGGAGCTCTGGCACCCCTTCCTGTGTTGAATTTGCGATTGCGTAACTTTGTTGGATCCACTCGCAGAGTTGACTCTAACTGTCCTGGGGGCAGAAGCATCCATTCGTCACGACGAGCCTCGGCACTAGGAACAGACACATCTTCCACCGGTTGTCGGTCGCCACCGTGAATATCGGTGGCCTCTGCATCAGCACCGCCTGCTTCCCCGGATCCGAGTACACTTGGCGGGGGCAGGCTGGGGCCTATGTCATCGTCACTACCGCTATCGCTGTCACTTTCAATGTTATTATTATCACTGTTATCCCTGTAAATATGCGATGGGGGCAATGCTGGGCCGATTATCCTTTGCCGCTTTTCGAGAGCTCCTAGACAAGGAGAGTGCTTTGAGTGGGTATTAGTCTCATCTCCAGTCTGCAATTCTTCGTGTTTTCTCTTTTCGATCTGCTTTCCCCCGCTGGGGGGGTTGGCCGAGTTCATAATGCCTGCATTTGAGTGTGATTTGTGCTTTTGAATAATGTAAAGTTTGATTGTCTGGTCAAACAGGTTGAATACTGGATGAAGGCATGATAATAATATATTGGTGTCAGATGTTACCTAACCTACCTGGTTTGCACTACTGTGTAATAATGCACTCCGTACTCCGTGCATACAATGATGTTCGGTGGGTCCGTCTTGCGCCAAGCCTTAAAGTGCGGCAGTTCTATTGCAGCCCCACTTGCATCCTCATCTCACTTGGTAGTCTCACTAAATAGGCAGGTATCATCAGTGCTGTTAAAGTCTAACAGCATCTCTTTACTAATTAAAATAATTATATTAATAGCAATAATCTCAGATGTTCATATAATCTGAGTGTTAGGCACAAGCCTCTAGCAGACTCCGGAGGCAGCTAGCCATATGGCCAGATAGGTCATGTGACATAGTTGCATGTACATAGTTTGTCAGCTATGCTGGGCCATGGCGCCTTCAGAGGCCAGCAGTCTCACAACAACCCACTCATATTGCTTAACTCACTACTTCACCATGCTATCCATATCTATTAACCAGGCCTTTTTGGCAAGCACCTAATACTGGGCTACTTATCTCTTGTTTCTATAAAAACCTGATAAAAAGACCTCATCAACATATTTAATATTGCTATAGAAGACCAGTTTTATATTTAATGATTTAACCGAAATCTTAATAATTAATATAATAAAATCGTGGTTACTAGATAACAGTCAATATATATAGTTTGAAAAAATAGCAATATTATTATTATTTTTAAAAAGTAGTATTCTTGCTGCTGTAATAAAATCTAAGATTAAGCATATTATACTTTCTAGCTATATAATTCAGATCTTATAGATATAAGCGGAAATTTAGAGATATATAGTAAAAAAAGATAATCAGCTTAAGTTATAGTAATATCAAAGAGTATTCAAAATAGTATCTGAACATAGTTAAGTAAGAAGAGATTTCCAAAGAATAATTACAGAAAAAAAGCTATGATAATACTGCTATTCTATAAATTTATTTAAAGAAAAAAATAGAATATTAAATGGATTATAATTAAATTATCTAAAAATAGAAATGTTTTTTAATCTGTTCTTATTATTATTGCAGGGTACAATTTCCAGTAACATTTAATTTATATTTAAATTAATTCCAATAATAATATTTTATTTTGCTACTAAGACTTTTTAAGAGTCATATAGAAAAATTTTCAGTCATTAAATAATTAAATTACTAATTAAAAGTATTGTTCATTTTTAATTAATATTATATCTTATAACTTTCTTAATAAGAGATAGAAAATTAGCAAAGATAAATTCTAAAAATTAAATAAAGAGATAAAAAGAAACTATTAATATCAGTATATAATAGCTAATAGAGCTCAACTTTTTAATAATATATAGATGTGCAGTAGAGTTATAAAATTTATTTGACTTAATCTAATTACTAATAATATTAATTAATAACATAACCCACAAGCAAACCACTCACTCAATTAAACCACTTACCTGCTCACCTGCACAAATCCTATACAGAAATCAATCAAATTCAACACACCATCATGCCACCAAAAGTGTGTATAAATTTGAAAAATTCAGCTCATCAGGAGGGGCAAATCCTATTGACTATATCTGCCATAAAAAATCATGAGAATCCACTGAGTATTTATAAAGCAGTATATCTTTATAATGTTTCTTTCTCTACTCTAAAGGACTGACTCCACAGCACTGTTGCCAGGACCAATATATGTGTTAATGGGCATAAATTAACTAATACTGAAGAGAATATACTTCTATAATAGATATTATTTCTAGATTAGTGTGGAGCAGCTCCTCAGCCAGTTTTTATATAGAATATGGCCAATATTCTTTTTTCTAAGCACAGTCCATCCAATATTCAATGTTATGTTGGTAAGAATTAGGTATACAACTTTATCAAGCACTATAAAGACCTAAAAACATGATATTCACAAAGATATAACTATGAGCATGCCAAATGTGAAGATCTAAAGATTATCTATAAATAGTTTAAGTATGTATAAACCACTATTTAACAATATAGGATTCTTAATAATAATATCTATAATTTTAATGAGATAGGCTTTGCAATGAGCTTGATTGCCACTATAAAAATAGTTATTAGAGCAGAAACATCTGGTCATCCACCTCTTTTACAGTCTGAGAATCAGGAATGAGTAACAATTATTAAATTAATTAATTCAGCAGAATAAGCACTACCATCTTATATTATTTTCAAAGAGAAGGCTCAACTCCAAGCCTGGTATAAGAATAACATCTTGCTGCATAACTGAAGAATTGAAATCAGTCCTAATAAATAGACTACAAATAAGATTAGCATATTATAGCTTCAAAATCTGTTTATTCTATATACAAATAATCAGATAAAGGAAAAATATCAGATGCTGATTCTTAATAAATATAAAAGCCATCTAACACCTCAATTTGATCACACCTGTGTCTAAAATTATATTATATTAATTTACATGCTATCTTATTTATCTCATCTCCTGCAGTCTCTTGATGTCAGCTGTTTTGCTGTTCTAAAGCACACATATAGCCACTTAGTTAAGAATAATATGCAACTTGATATTAATTATATTGACAAGCTAGATTTTCTCACAGCCTATTCCAAAGCTTATACAGAAGCCTTCAAATCAGAGAATATCAAAAATGGCTTTGCAGCAGCCAGATTAATGCTATTCTGCCCAGATTGAGTGCTTATACAGCTTAATATATAACTTAAGACCCTTACATCTCTTGGAAGCTGTGCTGGCAATATTCTAACCAATTGAGTATCAGAGACACCTCATAATATTCTTGAATTACAGTATCAGGCAACTACAATCAAGGCCTTACTCAAACAATGCATGCAGAGCCCATCAAGCCCTATAAATGCTGCTCTGGATCAGCTTATCAAGGGCTGTCAGTTGGCTATAAATAATACTGCTATCCTTGCAAAGAAAAATTGTGATCTACAAACTGCAAATAAAAAGCAGAAGTAGAAGCATAAGCAATCAATAAACCAGCTATTGCATAGAGAAGGCTTTTCAGTTCAGAAAGCATAAGAGCTTATACAAAGTTGAAATTTGGATGAGAATCAGGCACTGAAGGATATAACTGTTCAGGCTGTGGAGGCAGCTTCTGCACCCTGTATATATGCACTGCCAAGGTGTAGTGACTGCAATACTGTTAGGCATATACAGACTTGATGCTCAAATTGCTCTAATTCTTGATTCTGTAAATAATTGCTGTTTTGAGTCAATAATAAAGCTTCAGATTCTATATAGTATTTGCGCGGGTGGGCGGGTGAGTGGTTCAGTTGGGTGAGTGGCTTGCTTGTGGGTTACATTATTATAAAAAGCTTTCTGTGTTACTGTACTAGAAGTATCACATTATCTCCAGTTCTAGATGCCTCTACTTCTTTTAGCTAGTTTAATAGTTAGTTTAGTTTAATAATTAGTATATAAGATACTGATTTTATAATTCTACTGCTGATAATACTGCATTAATATAATAGTAATATTTAAAAATTCAGACTAAATCTCACAGTTAAAGTCTCTTGAGTCAATCTCTTTATATAATTTATCTTTCAACTTTATTCTTCTCCTTAATTATATTATTTTCTTTAAAGTGACCATTTTATAAGTAAAGAAATATAACTGATATATAAAACTAAAATATTACAGATATTATATATGGAATTATATTATTTGGATAAAGACTGTAAAAATAATGGAGTAATAAATAATTATCTATTAATTCTATAATTCTTATTAATTTAACTACTTTATAATCTAGTGACATTTTAGAAGCTTTTTGAAGTTGCTTTTTTTGTTTAAGATTTATTATAATAATTCAATTGTTAATTATAGTATCTTTATTATTTATAATTATCCTGATTAACTTTTATAATATATTCGGCTCTCAGCCTATATTTAGATTTTATATAAGTTAATTCTTATTTAATAGAGAGATTATAGAAATAAATTACTATTCTATTTTTAATAGACTAATTAATTAATAGATCTTAAATTTAACTGTATTTTTTTATGTATAATTAAATCAGTGCTATTAATAAATAAAATATTATTATCAGACTAGAATATTTAAGTCTTAATAATAATATAATATTTTTATGTCAGCCTAAACTTCTTTGTTTCTTAAAGCTTAGAGCCTTCAAACATTTTTTAAGCTTTATTTTCTGAAGTACTTAATTTTATATCTTTTTATTTGTGCTACTAATTTGAATTATATTAGCAAATAATATCACTGTATAAAAGTATTCTTTAATAAATTATAATAAAAATTGATGAAACAGTAAATATTTAAATATTATATAAATATTTTGACTTCAGCTATTTAAGAATTATTTAAATTTAATTAAATTTTATCTTAAATCTTTTGCAGCATAATAATGAAATCTAATACAGCGTATATTTATATCGGAAGCTAGAGAGAGGCTCTTGACAAGAGAATCTATAAGAATAATGTGAAGAAGACTGTATTATATATAGCTGGAGTATAGTAATAATAGATAATTGTTGATCACAGGACTGATTTTTATTTTTCTAAATTATCAGAAGGCTGAAATCATATATACTAATATATATTATAAAGGTCATAATAACTTTACAGTAAGAACTTATAAGATTTTTCTTGCAGTAAGATCCAGTAGATATCAGTATGGACTTTTCAGTAAGTTGCATATAATGGAATTAAGTTCTAAACTCTAGTTTTTGAGTTAGTTCTAACATTTATCTCTTAAGACTCTTAGAGAATCTAACCTTAGATCTTGTATAGCTTTACTACTTAGTAATCTTTTTAGATTTTTATTCACACTGAGAGATAAGTTGCATCTATGTAATCAACCACCAAGTGATGAATACCACTGAGCAATGAATTTTCACCGCACCCACTATAATTTTGAAGCTTTTCAACCACAAATACAATTAAATTAGACTATCTAGTAGTTGAATATATAGCTATTTATTAGGATAATTCCTTATGGTATGTCCAATAGTCTTATAGCCACTGCAGTGTTGTGGAGCTTGCAAGCTATTAAGATATAAGTGTAGGCTCATCAAGCTTCTCATTAAACTGTGTATCAAGCTGCTGAATACAATTTTGGCCTTCTTGTACAGATAAAAGGATATTATTATCTAGAATAGCACATCTTCTTGCCTTCTTTCTAGTTTTCTGCTCAGTCTCAGCTTGTAGAGTCCTAATTTCATCTCAAAGAAGAAGGTTCATATTCATTGCCATCTGCGCGGCCTTTTCAAGATGATGAATATGAGACATTGGGCTGCTAGAAAGCTTTTGCTTTCTTGCACTAAGGCTTTTTTGCAAGCTGCGAACCTTGTGATCCAGCTGGCAAGGATTCTGAGGAGTTTGAAAAGCAGAGGAGACTGAACTTTCAACTGAAGCTGGTGGTGTTGGTGTACAAAGCTGAAAGGTAATCTTTGCAAGAACCCACTCTTTATCAAGTGGCTTAAGTCCAGCTCCTGCAAAGCCTTTGCATATATTGTCTGGAGTAAACACTTTTGCACAAGCAGATGGATATAGAGATAGAAAGTCTTTCTTGTTAATATAGTTGTTGCCAGCAATCATTCTCTTTTCAAGCAGTTTTCTGTACACACACTTAAGCAGGCCAAAAAACATCAACATCAAATGGTTGCAGGAGATGAGAGGAATATGCAGGCATGCAAAAATAGATAATTGCATTCTTCTTACAGAAAGTATCAAACTCTGCAATTAAATAACTACTATGGCTATCAAGAATAAGCAACTGCTTTGCACCAGTTGTATAGCATCTGGAATATGATTCAAACATCTTTTTAACTTTGCATGCTAGTATGTAATCCTTCAATTATATCTTATACACAGCTCAGGATGGTGCTTGACAAATTTATAAGCTCAGTTGATGTCAAGAACTACAGTAGAATTCTGTAAACACTCACAGAATAATATTTGTGCCATTGAACACAGAAACTCTGGCTGAATTAGAAAACCTCATTTATCTGCCTCTAGTAATTGCTGAATAAGTGTTTCTTCTTCAATAGCCTTTAATCTATGGCTATTAGCACATGTTTCTGCATGTGGTTATCTTAATTCAGTTTTCTTAAGATAAAGGCATTTTTGATAGTGGTAGTGATAAAATAATGTGTTGAAAAAGGAAGTGGTAGAATAGAGGAAATTTTATTGCTTGATAATATTTATTACTTGATGGTTGATTATGTTATATAATTAATGTGCATCTTATAGTATATTTAATATGCTTCTTACTGCATACTTAGTCAGACTTCACTATAATGTAATCAGACACCGAGCGGGCCCGGACACCAAGCGGGCCACATAACCAACCAACACAACATATTCATCAACTTCAACTACAAATATGCCACCAAAACAAGCAAAACAAGTGGATTCAGCAGTTCAGCAAGAGGGCTATATCTTGCTTGCTATCAAAGCAATTCAATCAGGTCAAATAAAAAGCATTCAAGCAGCTGCAAAAGCATATAATGTGAAGTGATACAGAATATCTACAACTTTGATAAGACTGGCTTTTCAATGGGATTGATAACAACTGCAAAGATTGTTATTGGCTCTGAGATGAGAGGCCAGCCTAGAGCAATTCAACCAGGGAATTGAGAATAGATGACTGTGATTAAAAAAGTCAATTCAGCTAGCTGAGCCCTACCCCCAATGATTATCTTTGCAGCCCAGAATCACCAATCTAATTGGTATACAGAACTACCAAAGGGCTGGACAATTGGGACCAGTAAAAACAGCTGGACCACTGATGAGCTTGGGATGTGTTGGCTGAAGGATGTTTTTAATAAACATACCAAAGCCTGTACAGCAGGGAGATATTGCCTGCTAATTCTTGATGGCCATAGCAGCCATGCATCTGCTGAATTTGATCAATTCTGCACTGAGAATATGATCATTCCTCTATATCTTCCACCA